>Ga0209710_1000187_pt1 | contig 68618 bp, 70 predicted proteins | sample ArcticOcean_MG_C_5_FD_187436 | JGI IMG/M metagenome (GOLD analysis project Ga0209710, IMG submission 187436) | Marine microbial communities from western Arctic Ocean - ArcticOcean_MG_CB4_138 (SPAdes) (version 2) | ecosystem: Environmental > Aquatic > Marine > Oceanic | place: Arctic Ocean...
CCCCCCCCCCCCGCTGTCGTTCCGCCCGGCGGTGTACACGGACCCTGATTGTAAAAAAAGAAATGTCAGTCTTGTATGGGCAATCAGGGAGGCGGAATGTGGTTATTGGGAAATACGTACCGACATCGGTGACCAACGCGGTGTGCCCCGACGCGGCGGCGCATCTGTGATTGGTACACGAAAAGTGTCAGTCCCGTGTTGGGCGTGTATTAGACGATGTATGGACAAACAGTCACCATCTTCGGTCTGAACAGTCACCATCTTCGGTAAAACAGGGTGTCCCCGGATTTGGGAAACGCGCAAGGCCGCACATTATGTTTTCGTGTTCCGGCACGCCTTCCATGACCCCCGCCGGGGTCGCGGCGGCGTCGCTGGGCCGCCCCACGCGGTCGCCGCCGATCCCCCAGGTGATCAAGGTGGTCTTGTTTACGTGGTGAGGGTTTGAGGTGTGGTCTTTGTGTTTTTCAGACGCGCGAGGTGTGGCGTCCTGAGATTCGTCTTCTTTTTCTTTTTCGGCATTCCCCGCCTTGTCTTCGTCTCGCGGGGTCGTCGTCTCCCACGGAACCGTTAACCGTTCCGTCGTCGCATTTTCCTCCCCGGGAACCACCACGTCGTGACCCGTGTGCCTAGTGTCGACGTGACCGTGTGCGGTCACCACGAATGTCGGTGCACCCGGGGTAACACCCAAAGCCGTGTTCCCCGGTTCATCCCGCGCGTGTCGGTGCGGGTGGTCGTTGTGTTTCGGTTTCGTCTCCCCCGAAGCGCTGCTCCCGCAGAGGCATCCAGTCACGAAAACAAACAAACACGCAAGCACGAGTACGCGCGACACCGACGCGTGACCGCGCGACATCGCCGTCGAGTCACGCGGCAGGTGCGTGCGTGCCACCGCGAGGTCGGAGTGCGTGCCCGGTCCCCGGTGTTGGACGACAATGATCTTGAGGTTCGAGTGTTTTTTCGACTTGTTTCCTTTTGGCTTTTGGCGCGCAACGAAATGCCCTCTTCCCGCACTGCTTCGTCGCGCGAGTGTGGGTCCATGGTGGTACCGGCCGCGTCGTCGGCGCGCGCGCCGATGGTTTGGGCGCCAACATACGGACGGTGCGCAACCCTTGGCTCGGCGTCGACGACGCGGCGTCTCGGCGCCGTACCGACGCGCATCATCGCGGCGAGCCCGAGTCCATCAAACGCAACTCGGAGTCGGCGACTCGTGGTGATTCGCGCGTCAACGGACGACATACGCGGATCCGTTACGGACGCCAACACCGACGTGACAAGGACAAGTGACCCCCCCCCCGCCGCGGGTGCGTACCAAGGGTGGTGGACACGCGCGGACGCGGCCGCGGCGCTTGTGGTGCTTCAGGAGATGGACTCCAGCGACGACGACGCGGTTCGTGTTGAGGATTGTTCCAGGGCACTGGCGCCACCCGCGGCGCCGTGGCTGGAGTTGGTGGAGCTCATCTCCACGTTCGGGGCTGCGGGCGGGGGTCTGGCCGCGGTGTTTCTTCAAGAAACCGCCCTGTGTACCTTGGTCGCGGCGTTACCCGTGGTGGCGTGGGGGGCGCGGCGACAACGCGATTCGTTGTCAAGAGCCTTTTCCGCGGAAATTTTAATCGAAGCGCGAGAGGAAGCGCGCTGCGCAAACGCCAAAGCGAGGCTCGGCGTAGCGCGCGCCGACGCCGTGGACGTCGCCGCGAAAGCCGTGGCGACATTGGTCAACGAAAGCACAAGAGCCACTGTCATTGAAGCCACGAATAAGGTGCAATTTGACATGGCACGAGTCGTACAAGCCTCGACGCGAGAAGTCGTCGCGAAACAAGACGTGGCGGACGCGAACACTTCGGCCTTGAACGAAAGGTTTACCGCGCTGAATTCGAACATCCAGAACGCCTCCACAAGCGCGTTAAGGGCGGCGAAGGAATCCGGCGCCGTGGCGGGAATGCTCGCGAAAGACGTCGCCAGCGCCAGGGTTGACCAGCGGGAGAGTTTCGAGCTGTTAGCCGGGTTAGTTGCGGAGTCGCTTTCCGATTTCGAACAGAAAAGTTCCTCAAAAAAGGACGACGTGGTTTTGGAAATCGAAGCGCTTTGCGAAGTCGTTTCCGGGTTGGAAAAAACGCTTGTGAAGGTTTTGGTTGAGAAGGAGAAGAATACGACAGACCCTGGCGGGGTTCGAACCGAGGCTGGTACCACTGTCGGAAGTTCGGGGGTTACCGGGGTTACCACCGCAGACGACGCTACGACCCAATTGTCATCCAGCGCTTTAAACGAAAGCGAGTTAAAAAAAATAGCTGAGTTAGCCTCCGCCTCCGCGGCGCAACTCCAAATTCTGGTGGACGCCGCGGTGACAACTAGGGCGGCGGCGGTGGCGGCAGAAAGAGCGGCGGCAGCGGCGGACCGGGTATCGGGTGGTGGTGCGTACGGGCAATTAGTCACCGCCGGCGGCGAAAACAAAAACGCCGCCGGCCAAATCGTGGCGAAACTGGACGCGGCGCAGTGGGGGTTGCTGGGCGATCGCTTGACGCAGCTCGAGACGAGAGCCACGGAGGCGGCGGCTGAAGCGACACGGGAGGCGGGCAAAGCCGTGGGGCGGGTACGAGCCGGGGTCAGGGAGGACATACGGGGCGCCACGGAGGCGCTGGCGGCGGAATTCGCGAGCGCCAGAGCGAGCGCGAGCGAAACCGAAGTGCGCCGAACGGAGGTTGTGTCTCCTTCCGAAGCGCGCCGTAGGGAACGCGGGATCGGCGACGCCGCGCGACCTCCCGAACAGAGGTTGGCGCGGAACGAATCCGCTCCAACCACACCACGTTTCGTGACAAACGAACGACCGACAAACGAACGACAATCAGAGTTTGAATCGCCGAGAGTGGAAGAATCGCGAAGACGTCCAACGCGCGAATCACGAAGACGCGAAGAACGTGAATCGCAACGACAAGACCTGACACGTCCCCAGGTTCCGTCTGGCGGGCAACAGAAAAAAAAACAAGAGTTGCCAAACGGTTTACCCTTCGAGTTCGTTGACAGTGACCGAGTCCCAGTTGGCGCGGAGGACGCGATGCGCATCTCCGCGTTTGGCAGACTAACTGTCGCCGCCGCGAAATCAAACGACACCGACGACGTCGCGTACGTATTGCGCCTTTCCCAAATCCCGCTGACTGTTTGCCCATACTCGTACCAGAAGGGACTATTACCTCTGCCGATTGTCCTGAGTAATTACTCGTACACATTTCGAAAGACTGACACTTTCTTTTATTTATCGTAAGGTACGTACCTCCCATGAACTCCGGGAAAGGGATCACCAAGGCTGAGGCGTTTGAAAACATGCAGGCGCTTTTGCGAGGCCGGACACGGGTGATTGGCGGTTCCGTCGGTGACATTGAATCGCGCGGCGGCGTGACGGACGTGTCCGAGACGGAAACGTCTGCCGAAGAGTCGTATGAAGTGTCTTCCGAAGAGTCGTCCAAAGAGTCGTCCGAAGAGTCGTCTGAAGAATCGTCTTCTGACGAGTCTTCTTCTTCTTCTTCTTCTTCTTCTTCTGAAACGGCGTTTCCGGAAACGGCCAAGCCCGTTCGCGTGAGACTCGAGGTGGACGAGAAGAAAGGGTACGTCACCGTGGGTATCGTTTTGAACGATGAGAGTACGACGTCCGTTGAAGCTTCCGAGAAGGTTGGCGACGGCTCGAGCGACGGCGACGATGACGTCGCGAACGTCGATGAAGTCGAACGAATTCCGGACGACCCGTCCATCGCATCCGAAGCGGACTCTCCCACCTCGTCCTCCGACTTAAACGACACCACCCCTCGAGGGTTACTCAAGGAAGGTTTAGCCAAGCTTAGGGTCGCGCGACACTCCGCGAACGAAGCGGACGGCGTACCGCAAAGCATGCTCGTCGCCGACAACGAAATGAACGACGCGATTGATTTGCTGTCCGCCGCGGCGGACGGGTTTGAGGAATTAGTTGAAGGTGAGACGGATTTAACACTTGGTGACGATTCAAGTTCCCTATGCGCCGCCGCGCGAGGCAACCTGGGCAACGCGTTGCTCTCGCGAGGAAGGTTGCAGTTGCGGCTTAGCAAGTTGGCGTATGCGCAGGAGCGAAACGCTCGCGCCAACGGCGTTCGCGCCGGCGCGGACGGCGCCGCGCAGTTCCACGAGGAAACCGCGGAGGAGTGCTTCGTGCTCGCCGGCAGAGCATTCAAAGCGTCTTTGAATTTATCGGGAGGACCTGGCAACGGAAGCGGGTCAAGCCGCGCGCTGTGCGGATGGGGAAGCGCGTTGGCGCTGCGTGGTCAGATGGCGTACCAAACAAGCGCGCTTGTTTCCGCCGCCGCGCTCGCGTGCGCGGCGTGCGAGAAGTACCGAAGCGCGCTAGAGCTCGACGCGGATGATACAGGTGTTCAGTCTGTGGAAAGTGTGAACACCTCAACAGGTGGTTATGTCACCACCCGGGAAGCAACATCGTCGTTCACGGTTCAATCCAAGGCGGCCGCGTTTCTGGACTGGGGCGACGCCTTGCAGTTAGCCGCAAAGGCTTCGAGTAAAGCGCTTACTGAATCGCGACGAAACGGATTCAACACCGGCGCCGATGCCGAAAACGGGTACGTGCAATTAGTCGCCAACCTGCCGTCCCCGGGCGAGTGCTGGAGCAAAGCCGAGTTGTGTTACGAACAAGCGGCCCGGTGGGACACACAGCCCGGGGGGGAGATTTCAGATGCCGCGGCGCGGGGGGCTAGGGCTTGTCGAGACGCGACGAGGTGATGAATTGTTGAATGCGTCAGTTTTATTGTAAAAAGCGACGACGAAAGTCAAAAATGAAAACGATCGACAAAACAATCGCGCTTTTCGATCGCGTGTCGTTCCTCATCCCCTCCACTGCGACGTGCGTCGGAGAAGCGGCTTGGCATCGCCACGCCCCGCGCGACGTACGTTTCGGGTGTCACGCGTGGGTAGTGACACGGCGTCCGGACTAGTCGCTCCCGACTAATAGACTAATTGCGCGTACACGCCTGGCTGGTGTGGTGTTTGGCGATGACGGCGGGCGATCATTCCCCGCCGGAGCAACCGATGCGACTCCCGACTTCCGACGAACTCGCGGCGTACACCGACGGCTTGGTGCACGCCGCCGGGTCCACGCACGGCGCGCGTACGATTCACGTGCACCCCGTGAGTAACTACTCGTTCGGGAGCAAAGCCGCGCGTCACGAGAAAGACGCGAGCGTGGCGGAAGCGATGCTTCGGCACAAAGCGAGTTACCAGGCGCACGGGTTGCGGCGAAGCGTGGAAGCGGTGCTGCTTGTCAATCAAAGATCGCACCCGCACGTGCTGCTGCTGCGTTCCGCTAATGGGCAGTTCAAGCTTCCAGGCGGTCGGTTGAAACAAGGCGAGGGCGAGGTGAGTGGGTTGAAACGGAAGCTGCACAACAAGTTGAGCCCCACGGAAATGAAACTGCGACAGAGCGAGTGGGACGTCGGGGAGTGCGTGGCGCGGTGGGTGCGTGATGGGGCTTTCCCGAATCCGTAACACACTGTTTGATGCCCCTCTTTGACTAGATTCATTAAAAGGAAGTGCACTACTAGCAACACTACCCGTAACACCCGTAACACTACCCGTATCATTTATCAGAACCGGTACCTGTTACAAACCCACGCTCGCCGACGGAAGGGACTGACCTTTTTCTTTCCTAATCACCAGGTCCGCCCGTCGCACGAGCCCAACTTCTACCCGTACCTCCCCGCGCACTGCACCACCCCGAAGGAGCAAAAGAGCCTATACATCAGCGAGCTCCCCGCGAAGTGCGTGTTCGCGGTTCCTAAAAACACGAAACTCTTGGCGGTGCCGCTGTTCGAGCTGTACGGCAACGAACACAAGTACGGCGCCCTCATCGCGAGCATTCCGCACTTGGTGAGCCGGTACCAGATTTCCCTGGAAGAGGAGGAGGACGCAGGCGAAAAGGAGTGATGCATTTGCGTAGGGGTGTTACTACGTCTTAGGGTTAGTATCGATACTTTGATCGACGGTCACCGTGGACGAGACCGATTACTTTCCGGAGGTATCGACCGATTACTTTAGGAGGTACACATCGACCGATTACTTTTATAACAGACCCGCCTCGTTCCGTACTGAACAGACTGGACAGAATCTATGTGCAAAACGCCAGAGTGTACTCGACCTAATAGTTCTTACTAAACCTACCCAAGCGGCGTGCCAATCGCCGGGTCCAGCAAAGCCCCTCCTATCGTTCTGCCTTCGTCGCGCATTGACAAGCGCGCGGCGAGTCGCCAGCGCGGATTTGGCACCTTCACGCCGCGTTCGAACACCCAGAAATCCTCCACCTGTAAAACCTCGGTTGGCGAGCCCGCGACTTTTAAACTTTTTTTATCAAAAGCCACCCAGGTTTGTTTCGATTTGAACTGTACCGTGAACTGAATGAAACTAACGCTCCGGTCTTGTTCGTTAGGCGCCACGACCCTTCCCTGCACAACCTTGGGCGTGCCTCCGTCGAAATCAAGAAGCTCCCAATGAGCAGTGTCCCACCCTCCCTTTTCCCGGCGTTTCACCTCGCGTTTTATTTCAGTCAGCGCCCGCTCACTGCACACGTGCCGCAGCGCAGTGTGGTTGTTCAGGGCGATCATCCTGTTGATTTCGGTGTACAGATTCTTCGCCTCTTCACGGAACGAACCTCGCGTGAAGCCGTTTATGGATTGGCACTGCCCTAACGTCCACACGTCTTGTACCGGTCTTAACAAAAACCTGCCGAGTTGTTTAAACCCGTCGCCTTTCAGAAATGACGCCAACGATGGCCACGGCCTCGGACCGCGGTACGGGTCCGCGATGACGCCCGGGGATTTCAGAAACGCCCGGATTTGCGTACCCCTCGCCTGGCTCGCGAACGCGGGGGGGGTGATGGACCGGCTCATCTGGCCGTCGCCTTTGGCGTAGCCGCGAACGTGAGGATGTGTCCTGTGCCGATCGAGGACACCGGTGCCATCGTGACCAAAACCCCCGATGGCGCTCACCGGACACCACGCCTCTCGCCACCGGTTTCCGGGGGTGGATTTGGCGAGCCGCCGAAGCGCGTGCGCGGTCAAGTGACCGGACATGTTGGGCACCGGTTCACGGTATCACACGCCTCACTCGCCACGCAGAGTGAGGAGGAGGAGGAGGAGCAGGGGCAACCGATTAAAATAATAGGCAAAAAGGTCAAGCGAGTCTTCTCGGAATCCTCGAAAAGTGCCACGATAAAAACAACAACTAAGACTCGTCCCCGCGCGCCTTCTCCGTCCGCCTTTCACATCCCCGCCGCGCGCTTCCAAAAACGCGCGCATCGGTGGTACACACACGTCGCATGACCGAACCGAGCGCCACCGCAAATTCGCCGTGCGGTTGCGAACCCGCGAAACCAGACGCGGACCCGACGAGCGGTGAAAACGTGGAAAACGAGGAAAGCCACGACTCCGACGAAAACTCCGAAAGCGTCGCCCCGGGTTCCCCGACTTGGTCCGTGGTGTCCCTTTCAGAGCTCGTCGTTGTCCGGTCCGGGTCCCCGAGCTCGCACGTTCGCGCTGTGTCCCCAGCCCTGGCCGTCGCGAACGGAGAGCCGCGCGTGTCCCCGCCGCCGGGTTCGTCTGTCGTCTCCTCCCTGGGGGCCCCCGGCGCCGTCGCACGAGTGTGGCGAGAACACACCCCGGGGTCGCGAAATGAGTCGTGCGACTCGGAAGACGAGTTGTTGGCGAACGACTCGAACGACGGCCTGGCGTGCGACTCGGACGACGGCTTGACAGACGCCTCAGGCGACGGGCGGTGGTCGGACGACTTGTCCGACCCAGAGTCTCCCGACTACATGCACGACCCAGCAACGCGATTTTTGGTCCGAATAAAAGCGTCCAACGCGCGCCACTTGAAAGATTACGGCCACTTGTGGCAGCCGATACCCGCGCCCGCCGCGCGCGCAGCGCCTTCGCGAGACGCAAACGACTTCAGGAAAGACGCGACACCGTCGCCTACACGAGAAACAGCGCTTGCGAACGAGGTGACCGCCTCTGAAACAGCACACGCGCTACTAACCTGCTTCCGCAAAGGTGCCGCGAAACAACTGCGCCTGCTCGCGAATTTTGTGCACGACGAGACGACGATTTCTTTTGACGGGTGCTCCGATGACGACGACGACGCTTTCTCTATGCTCGCGCGACTTCTGAAACAGTGGTGGACGCACTGCACCGCGTTGACGTGTGCGTTGGCGTTGCGCGTGGTGAGGGCTGTTATTGCGCTGCACCGTATGGCGTTCCAGTCTCCGACAAACACAAACGCAACCGACGCGAAAGACGAGGCGGACAAACCGCTCTCGCCCGAGGACACCCCGGTGATTTCGCAGCTGATTTCTTTTTTGACGCGCTCACCGAAGGAAACCCGCAAAAAAAACGACAGCGGTGCTTCCAACCAAAAACGCGCCAGCCTGACGGATTACGTCGTCACCGGCGTGATTTTCACCGCGCCCCTGGTGACGGCGGCGGTGGTGTGGGTGGTGGCGCTGCGACGAACGGTGTAGGATGTACTTTCATCGACATCGGTTCCTTCCACACCTTTCAACTGCACGTTTCTACTGGAAACTTTCACCCTTGGCTCCTCTTTCAAAAACCAAAGCAACGAAATGATGAAGGCACCTGGGGGGTTCTTTGCTGAGTTGTGAAAATGAGCGCCCGGGTTTGCGGCCGGCCCCGGGGCGCGCGAGTCACCTTTCGAACGTTCCTTTGTCCGCTGATGAAGCCGATGCTCTTCTACGTCGATTTGTGAAATTTGTATCCACGAAGAAACACACGTCTTCATCAGCGGAAAGGTAAGTCAGGAAGGTGACTCACGCGCCGCCCGGGGGGGGGCGGTAATAAACGCGAACCGCGGGAAAAGCGCTCGGCCGCCGTTTGTTTTTCCAAAACCCCTTTGGAGGTTGACGACGAACTCTCGAAATAAAACCTACAAACGTTCACTAAGTCCTTCCTACCCAAAGTCACGATGACTACCCTGAACCGCCCAACCCGCCGCAGGGACCGCCGCCCGCGCCGCCGCCGCCGACCGGACCGCCATTCCCGGTCGTACCTCCCCCTCGCGAAAAGTAGAATTATTTAAACGTACTCTTCTTCTTCTTCTTCTTCTTCTGGGCAGCCGTTCGCTACCGCCCAGTTTTCTAACTCGAGATGCCCCCAAGCTCTAGCTATTCTGAGCGATCTTTTATCCCACGGGCAGGCGTTCGCACGCAACCACTGCAGCAGCTCGAGATGTCCATCACACGCCGCACACTCGCACGTCTCCTCGTCCCACGGGCAGCCATTCGCGCGCGCCCACTGCAGCATCTCGAGTTGCCCACTGCAGCATCTCGAGTTGCCCACTATACGCCGCTTCCGCGCACGTCCCTGCGTTCCACGGGCAGCCGTTCGCGCGCAACCACTGCAGCACCTCCAAGTGTCCGCCCTCCGCCGCCCCCGAGCACACCATCTCGTCCCACGGGCAGCCGTTCGCGCGCAACCACTGCAGCACCTCGAGATGCCCGCCCTCCGCCGCCCCCGAGCACACCATCTCGTCCCACGGGCAGGCGTTCGCACGCAACAGCTTCAACTCTTCGAGCTGTCCGCTGCTCGCCGCTGCCTCACAAAGGCGTTCTCGACGCGAAAGGCGACCTCCCCGTTGCAGGCGCTTCAACACGCTTAAACATCCGAGCATTACGGCACGTTTTTCATCAACCTCCTTAAACCGAAGTCCCGTCGCCGCCACCGCGTCGCGGTCGCGCGGCTTACCGCTGGGAGCCGTGCGAGATCGGCGGGGTCGTCGAAATGCTCAGATCTGAGGATGTGCTCGACGACGAGGTGGTTGGGGAGGCGGGGGATGGCCTCGCCCACGTCGGCAAGGGTCGCGGGAGCAGTGACGGTTGCGATATCATCGCTTGCGACAGTCATGGCGGTATGTGCTGCGTTGGAGGACATCGCGGAGGGTGTCGGGTGTCGTGTGCGCGTCGTTGTGAAAAAGGTGTGAAATAAAATCCAGTCGAGTCGTTTCTTTTTTCACTCTTCGTGCCTCGGGAGTGACGTTCCGCACGGCCGCGGGTCTTTGGGCCGCGGGTCGTTTGGACGCCACTTCGTGCTGGGGCCCACCAACCTTTGGTGTCCCCCCAACAAGCATGGGGTGCGTGCAAAGCGGCGTGGAGGGTTTCTTCGTCCCTGACGCGGATGATACGGACACGCCTGGTTTGCTCACGACTGTGGTACCCGAGTCGTCCCTACCAACCTCAGCGCGAGTGTTACTGCGACGACTCAACGTGTTGTCCGCGTGTTTCCTCATCATAAGTACCTACTTCGTGGCCGTGATGTGCGCCACGGGTAAGTACGACCACGTCGGCGCCGCGGGTCTTTCGTTGTTGCAAGCCGTAATCGTACGACACGTCTCCATAAAGCACAACGAACGCACGTTACAAAAGCTCACGCACCTGCACGCGTGTTTCGTTTTATTTTTAATACTGAGCGTCGCGAAAGGCATGGCCTTGATGGTCGTTTTGGTGGCGAAGTGCGACGGCGACAGCCTGTTTTGCGAAGGCGCGCTTCCCGCTTGCAACTTGTTCGTGTTAGCGTCGTTGGGTTACCTAACCTACGTCTCCACGTTGTGCTTACAACGACTGGCGCTTTGGTACCTCGGTATCGGGTTGGGGGCGGAGAGGCACGTTAGTATCGAAAAAGAGCGCGAGTCGGAGGTACTAAAGACATAGCTTCTTAACTCCCAATCTAACAACAAAATCTAACCACCCTCCCTCGACGTCCAGGAGTCAAACAAAACTCCGCTACTCGTGGTGGGCGGTGGGCAGAAACTACTAAACATAAATTACGCCTTCTCAACTCGGAATCTAAATCACTCTACCTTCCCTCGACGTCCACGTCAAACAGCACTCCAGCACTCGTGGCTTCCCTTGAGTCGTCCCCTTTTGACCAGACGTAGTAGTCCTCCTTTAGCTGTTTCAAAAACCGCGGCACGACTTGTTTCACGACTTGCCCGACCACGAAGTTCCCGGTGCGCTCCGTGGCCTTCACGGTGAATGGGAACCAATTCGGTACGAGCAAATACACGCAGACTTCCGTGGCGCTGGCTATTTCGCACACGTTGGTTAAGGGTCGTGCGTTTGGTGATTGCGGTTGCCGGTTCGAATCCGGCGTGTCGGAAACGTCGGAATCCGCATCACCGACGTACCGCCACCCCACGCGGTTTGTGCTTTGAATCTCAAACAGGTCGTCTGCGATTGGTACCGAAAAGGGGTTAACGTCTTGTGGGTCTCCAGTGTGGGTTCGTCACAGGTGCCAGTACGCCAGTAAATGTTACGGGTAGTGTTACTAGTAGTGTTACTAGTAGTGTTACTAGTAGTGTTACTAGGAATGTTACGGCCGTAGTGCACTCGACCAGGGGCGGTAAACAGTGTGTCAGGATTTGGGAAACACAACACGAACCTGTTTTCTCCACGAGTCTCGATCCGGACACGGTGGCGTGCTCCACCCTGATAACAGTCCCCCGTCCCCCCGGTTGCACCTCAACTCGCGCCGTTAAAACAGGCTTTACTTTGAACCCCAAGAAATCCAAGTTTCCGAGTTCGCACACGAACACGTCCTCGCCCTTGCGTGTCACCGTCTCGCCGTCCAACGTGTTGTACTGACTCGCGGGAAGTGACATGTATTCACGCAAACCACGGCCCGTTTCCTTCGCTGCCTGGGATTCGAACACCTCCACGCCTCCAGTTAGGCTGGCGCTGAACCTGGCGTGCCTTCCTTTGCGTTTCAGAAACGCGGTGACCACGGCTGGTGCAGTGCCCGCGGTGGTGGGTAAGCACTGCTCCCTGGTTTGGGAAGACACGAGCGCGACGGAATCGGAATTTTCGCAATCGGCGGAAACCGTCGACGCGCGTTCCACCGTGGTCACCGATGATGACGCGGCGTCGTCGAAACCGGCGCGTACGGGAGACGCGGGGTGTCGCGACCGTAGGCCATGCGTCCGACTCGACACTCGTTTCGAGTGCCCGCATGAAACACCTCCAAAACCCAAACAAAGCGACGACGCCATCCCGCGGTGACGTGCGCGGTCCACGCCTCGCAGAGCAGCACTTGTCACCGGAGAACACCGCGTTGAGTCCGTTACCCACCGCGGTCTTGAACACGGAGCTGTTCGAGAACGGCGGGCTCGTGCAAATCGCTTTTGCGTGTCAGCACACGGTCGGTGCACGAGGAGGTGCCGGAGATGCACCATCGCCTCCGCGGAGGCTTGTTCCCATTGGCTGATAAAAAACAAACTCCACTCGCCTCTCTGCAATCTCTTCGCACTGCAATCGGAATCGATTCGCACGATTCCTCGCTATCAGGCACGTGGATCAGGGCAATCTACGAGAGGATATTTTGGACGCCAGATGCTCCTCGACTCCTCAAAACGGGGGGTTAAATCGCTTCGGACAAAATCACAAAATTGGAAACTCCGCGGTCGTTTGTTCGCGTGACTGGCACGAGTTTACGGCGAGTTGCGGTGCCTCCGCGATGGGTAACGCGACGTAGTTCGCCGTCCCCACCCCGGTCCCGCCACTACGAACGGGCGGCCGCGCAAACGAACGCACTTACCATCACTCACCAGCGGGTCGCGCCTGGGTCGTAGTGATCGCGGGCGTGGTGCCTGTCGGTTGACGGAAGCGGTTGGGGACGAACTGCGTTGTGGGGACGAACTGTTTACGGTGTTGGATTAGCCGGATTGGATTGGTTTTGGGGACGCGGCACGATGGGGACCGACGCGGTGACGCCTTCGAAGAGCACGCAGGACTTGATCCAGGCCACTAGGCCTGGTTTCCCACGAGGGCTACGGGTACGTGTGCACCTTAAATTCGCGGTTTCGTGGCTCGAACGACTCCAGGGCGACGGATAACCGACCGCGGGTTCGATCGATGGTCGCGTCGCACCATCGTCGATAGCGAAAAACCGTGCCCGCGCGTGTTTCGTGTCCCCGAACGGTTCACGGAGCCCGTCCTTGACTGACGTTCCGACCTCCCCATGTTTCCCTCGTCACCCCATCTAAACCCAGGTCCTGTTCGTGATGCAGGATGAGAAATCGCACGCGCCCTCGAAGAAGCTGCTGGAGGATATCGGGTACGAAGGTACGTCGCGAAGTCATCGTGTCATCTCGTGTTGTGCGGTCCCAGTCCAAGGGGTTGTCGGTCGTTAAAACCTGCGGGTCACCATGGTGGGCGCGTGCGTGGCGTCCTGCGTCACGCGCGCATCGCCACCGCGCCGCGTGGGACGACGCCGGACACATACAACACAAAGGAGTCGTGTGCAAATGACGCACGCGATTGGCCGGGGGCACCCGCCCAGGCGGACCCCGCGCCCCGATCCATCACCCAAACGCACCTCTTGTCACTTCCCACGGAAGATGCGATTCGTTTTGCAAAGTTTTTGGCTTTTTTTTGGCATTTTTTGAGATGACTGCGTCCACGAGTCTGTTCAAGTGTCTCTGCCACACCTCACAACAACCGTCGCACCTCACAACAACATCTCCTAACCTATTACGACCTAATACACCTAACCCTAACCCAACCTAACCTAACCCTACCCTACCCTACTAACTAAAACAGTGACTTGCGCGGCGACGTTGGAAAAAGGCATCGCCGCGCTTGAGTCGTCCTCCGCGTCGTCGCCCTTCGACGTGGCGCTTGTTGAAGAGAAACAAGCGGTGAAGAGTTGTCCGTTTTTAGCGAAAGCCAACGACGCGGCGAACGGCACGACCACGCAGAAAGTGTGTCCGCACGCGCATCCACACGCGCACGTACCTCCCACCACCACCACGAAAGAACAACGGGAGCTGGGCACCCGGTTCACCAAGCTGACGAGCCAGTGCGCCATCGTGCTGATGCACGAAGAAGAGGACGTCGGGAACAAGGCGTACATGATCGAAGCCATCCGCGTTGGCGTCGTTGATGTGGTGAAGTTTCCCCTCGTCACGCAAAACATGCGCACCCTGTGGCAGCACGCGGTGCGGAAGATGATCAAAGTCAACGGCGCGGCGACGGCGGCGAACGGCGCCGGGGGATCGGGGCGGGTGGGGGGGGTGGGAGGGAACACGAGCGCGCGGGCGGGCGGGAAACGCAAAAACGAACGACCGCGTTCGGACAACTCTGGTGACAGCACGGCGTCCGAGGAAGGCAGGGTGAAGCGACACACCACGGGCTCCCCCGAAAGCGACCGGGGCGAAGAGGGTGACGCGAAGGGCACGAGCACTTCGTCCGGGGGGGGGGGGGGGGGGTGGTAAAAAATCGGGAAGCGCCTCGGCGGCGAAAACCGCGACCGCGAGTGCCGCGCCCGGGTGTCCGGTCAAGAAAGAGCCGGGGTTGGGCGGGGTTTGCAAGGCGAAAACAGGCGGCGCGGCGCCCGCGAGCGCTGGCGCGGTACCCGGCGGCACTACCGCGGCTGCGGATAAAAAACCGAAGCAGCAACCGCGGAGCACGCAGCAGTGGCGCGCCGCGGAGCAGCGCGGCAGACGGCTCGCGATCAAGCCGCACACCGCTGGCGTCGGTTCGATTCCCGGCGGGGGGATCGCTGGTGCGCAGGGGGGTGTTAACGGTGGCATGCGCCAGCAGATGGGGAATGGGATGGGGTATCACTTTCCGGGGATGATTTCGGGGCAGGGCGGGAACGGCGGGATTGCGCAAAACGGCGCCGGCGCGCCCATGCTCGGGCAAACGCAAACCATGACCATCAACGGCCAGCGAGTGCAGGTGTGGGTACCCATGGGGGACCCTAATGCGGGTCAAGCGGGTCAAGTTAGGGCCTACCAAGCGCAAGCTCCGCGGGGAGGCGGCAGCGTGAACGGCGCGCGCGCGCAAGGCGAGACTGACACTGAAAACGGCCAACAAAACGGCCAACAACAACTGCAGCAGCACAACTTCCACAACTTCCACAACGGCGGTATGTACCACCCCCCGCCCGGGATGGTTTTAGTGCAGCAAGCCAACGGCGCGCAGGTTTGGGTCCCTGCTTCGCAGGTGCGGGACATGCAGATGAACCAACCAAACGGAAACGGGTTTCACCAATCGCAACAGCCGCACGGCGGGCAAGGAACTCCTTGGTCGACACGGGACGGCGAGGCCGGACAGGGCGGAAACGGCGGTGATGGCGTCAACGTCAACGGCAACGGGTACGGGATGGTTGGGGGTCACGGGTTGGGCGAGGACGGGCACGAAATCGGCGCGAGCGATCATTCAAACGCCAACGTCCTGGACCCGTCCACCGAATTGCGAACCGCGCGCGTGCGCGGCAGCGGCAACAATCCGCATTTGGGGCTGGGGCTGAAACGAAGCGCGAGTTTGCAGCACATGGTTGAATCAAGCGGGCTGCTTGATCTTTCCAAGCACAGCAAAAGTAAAAAGAAGCAGAGCGATTCGCCCTATGACGGGAAACTCGCCGTGATGGATGCGAACATCTTCACGGATGACGCTTTGATGATGGAGGAGGACGCGCTTGATGCGATTTTGAACCAAGCCAGAGACGGGAACTTACTCTCCTTCGACGGGATGGACGAAGCCATGCTGGAAGCCGCGGTCGGCGCCAACGACGGAGGGGGGTTGGTCACGGGCTAATACGGGTGGTTACCCAGGGCGCACACGACACGCGTTGTGTGGGCAATTAGTCTGCAACGCAACACAATACCAGAGGTAATAAGTCCCTTCGGGCTACTACCTCTGACAACACACAGAGCGATGGACGGTTTTCGGAGAGCATAACAGAGACTCCAGAGCCGCGAATCACTTCATTTGGACTTACTAGCGTTACTAGTACACTTGTAATTTGCAAAGTAATACGCGCATTTTGCCACTTTTCCGTCCTTTCGTCACATCACTCACTACTCCCGATTACAAAAATCACTCACGACCTCATCTATCCCCCCTTCCATCACTCCGTCGCGTCCCCATCCCCCAAAGTTTTGCTTTCTTCCAACGTCGCTTGTAGCCTGGAAAGTCGTGTGGTTTTTCGCATCGGGGACGAGTCGTCCTTTGGACTTTGCGGGGGCGAGACCTTTCTTTTGAAGTCAACCACTTCCCCTTCCAAACCCAAATCACCCCTTTGACCGTCTTCCAACGGCTCGTCCGAGTACGACGTCCGAGTCGAATCAGCGATGGGATCCTTGTTCTTCTTTTCAAAAACTCGTCTCCCGGCGCCGTCGCGAGAGGCATACCGTTCCAGCTGTTTCTCGAGCCGATCCGCCCTTTGCGTCGCCGAGCGTTCTCGTGTCTCTGCTGCACCCGCTATCTCTTCCGCCGCCGCAACTACCAGTTTCGCACCTTCCTTAACCCGCGTCGACTCCGCTTGTATCACCGAGCACAGCAATTCCGCCGCCTCCGCGGCGTCCGCTGCCGCCGCCGCCGCGTTTTCCGCTTCGTACGCCCTTTGTTCCAACTGATGCGCCACGCGTCTCGAGTCGTTCCGCGAGGTATTCGTGCCAACTCTCGCGGTTGAGTTTATATTCCGTGAGGTATTCGTGTCAACTCTTCGTGCGTTTGAGCTCAACGGCGTGTATACGCGACTCCCACCTGACTTGGGAGTGCCCATCATCGTCGCGTAACCCTTGTTCGCCTGCTCCTTCTTTTTTGACGCCTCATCTTTTGCCCTCTCCGCCTCGTTCGCCGTCTCGGCCTTCTTCAGTAGGTCCCGTTCCCGTACCCGCAGCTTCGCCGCCGCGGCGGACGCGGCGGCGGCGTGTTTTGAGGTTTTGTGAAACGCCAATCGTAAAACCGCCAGCTCTTTTTCCGTGCTTTTTATGGTCGCCAAGTCGGTTTCTTTGGATCGGCGCGTCGCCGTTTCCTTCGCCCGAGCCGCCGCGGCGCTTTCCTTGGCTTTTGACGCGAGTGCGATTTCGGTCTCGCTCCGCGCCGTTACCTCGGCCAACGCTTGTTTCACCGCAGCCGACTCCAATTTAACCAGGGTCAACTCAGCCTCCAACCCGGTCAAGGTTTCCTTCAACACGTCACGTTCCATCGTGTTTGTTTTCCTTTCTTGCTCGAGTTCAACGAGTTGAGATGACGCGGCTTCGTACGCCGCTTCCGTCGCGTTTGTTTTTTCCGCGTTCCGGAACTCGGCGAGAAGAAGGCTTGTGCTTTTGTCGGCGGCAACCTTCGCCGCGCGTTGTTGTTCTGAAATTTGACTTTCTTTTTCAGAAATTCGCCCCCGGAACGTTTCCTTTGACTCGTCCAAGGTTGCTTGCAGTGCCACACACCGGGTCTGGCTGTCACACAACGAGGCGTCCGTTGCCGCCAAAGTAACTTCCAACTCCACGCACCGCAAGCTCTTGGCCGTAAGTTCCGGACGCAGTTCATCCGACTCGCGTGTCGCGGTGTCGAGCTTCGCGTCGCACTCGCTCAGCGCGATTTTCGCCAGCGCCAGCTCCTCCCGAAGCGCCGAAATCTCGTTTGAACGAGAAGACTGTTTGAACGACGAGGTCGGTGAGGGACTGGCTTTGAACGAGGAAGTGCCTTGTGAAAGACTCGCTTTGAAAGGAAAGGGGGTACCGATTTCGGTTCCGTGCAGAGCACCGTGAAGCGCGTTTCCACCGGGAGTACGTACGGACAAAGGTCCGTCCCACGAAACGCTTCCCGTCGCGTTCGGCGACGACGGAACCGCGGGCGAGCCGGACACGAAATCGACGGAATCGTCGGTTTCGTGGAAGTCGTTTTGTGGTAGTTCCGAAAATTTCCGAGTCATCAACTCCTCGTCGTTCTGGATGTCACAACCAGGAGGAGTGACAAATCCGGTTACCACCAAAGCGTCTCGCTCCGCCGTGACCTGCGCGAGCTCCGTTTCCAGGGAGGTGATTTTTTGTAACGAAACGAGCGCTTCGTCGTTCGTCGCCGCCTGGCACGAGTAACAAGAAAGTGTCAGTCTCGTATGAGCAATCAGGGAGGCGGAATGGATGGGGTGATTGGGAAAGGCCCTTACCGCTTGTTTCTCAAGCAAAGCCACCGCGCGCGTCTTCTCGAGTAAGTTTTGTTCCGAACTCCGTAAAACGGCGTTTGATTGTTGTTCAGTCGCCTCCTTTGCTTCGGCAACCAGCCGTCGCAAGTCATCCTCCCACGCAACAGCCTGCTCTTTCCGTGTCGCTTCAAATGCACGCTCTGATTGTAAAAAAAGAAATGTCAGTCTTTGTATGGGCAATCAGTCGGCGGAATGTGGTAAATGGCAAATACTTACCCGCGATTTGCGCCGCGTCCCTCGCCCGTCCCAAACCCGCCTCCAGAAAAACCACCCGTTCGTTCAAGTGATCGGCGCGCGCGTTTGATGAAAGAACGTCTTGCGATAGGTAAAACAAAGTGGTTAACGTCGTGTATTGGGCGATGTATGGAAAAACAGTCACCAGCTTCGGTAAAACAGTCGGGAGGCGGGATTGGGGAAAGGCCAACGCGTACCTTCGCGTAACGTCGCGATTTCACTTTTCATCGCGCCGTTCGCGGCGACCACGATCGCCACTTTTTGCGCGTGCTTCTTCGCTGACGCTTGTTTCGCGAGCTTTATGGAAACAATCTTTTCAGTCGCTTCGGATAGGTGGGCTTCAAGAGCACGTCTCTGCGTCTCCAAAGTCTTTAAAGAACTGGACAAAACCTCCTTTTCCTGCGAAACCTTTTTCGTTTCCATCTGGCACCAAACAAAGAAAGTGGTTAACGTCTTGTATTGGCAAACAGGGAGGCGGGATTTGGGAAACGCACTACGTACCTTGAGTTCCTTTTTTTCCTTCCTGAACCCCTCCACGAACCGCTTGTGTTTGGAAACCTCCACGGCTACCCCGCGAAACGCGATTTCGGCCGTTTTCCTGGCCGTTTCGCAGGTTGCTAGTTGTGCCAACAACGTCTTGTTCTCCGCAACAGAAACCTTGGCGCGCTGGATTTGTTGCTTGGAGGTCTCCGCGAAAGACTTTAGCGATGCGACGTTTGCTTTTTCGGATATCAGCTCGTTTTCCAAAATCGTAACTCGTGCAAGCACGACGCCGCGTTCGGATTTGACCTCCTCCAGTTCTTCCGTCAACACTCGTGTAGCTTCCAGCTCTTGTTCCTTCACGTTTTCCTTCGCAGCGCAAAGCGCGTGTTTGTGTGTCTCAACACGCCACTGACTAAAGAACGACCGTTTTAAGTAACGCCTTCGCGTCGCGGCGAGAAAGTCGCCGATTCGCGCCAACCGCGTGTCCTTCGCCGAAAAAGAACTGTCCGAAAAATCAGACGGACACGAAAGCTCCGCGGCGCACGCGACCGGCTCCAAGTGCGTCCCTCCTGATTGACTCAAGGTTAACTCACCGCCTTGGAGACCTTGCGACTCCCTAGTCTGGCCGGCACCGAAGCTTTTACGCGACCGAGTTACTCCAGGGGAGCTCCCCTGAAGAGACAGTCCTCGCGGCGCGTTTGGAGAAACAGGATTTTGGTGGTGTTTCGGCGACGTCAACTCCAAAAGCGTTTTTTGTTTTTCCCGAATCACCCGTGTCGCCTTCAGTTCCAGGGTCTCGCACGTCCACGTGTCGAACGCGGAAACCAGTTTTCGTCTCGTGAGCGCTTTTTCGACCCGACACGCGGCGACCGCGAGTTTTTTTTCCCTAACCAACTCGACGTGCCATTCTTTCAAGACTGATTGCGTAACGCGCCGTTTCCGTTTCGCCAGAAATCGCCCCGTCGCGACGCGCCGCGCGTGTTCGTCCTGCGTCGTCATCACCCACGCCACGAGTGCGGCGAAAACGGTTTGTTTGTTTCGGCGACTAATCGCCCTGGCGACGAACACATTCTCGCGACGCTGTTGCTGCGCAGCACAAGAAAACCAAACCCAGTATTTCCGCAACCTTTTTTCGTCACACCGTTTCAACGCCCGGTCCGCGACGCGTTTGCGAACCGTCGAGTCGTAAACGTTTGCGCTCCACTGCACAAACGCACTTTGCTTTTCCCGGAACCGGAACTTGCCCACCACTACTTTCATTCTTCGCCGCATCAAGTCGCGTGCGCGCGTGGTGTCACACCACCTAACCAGCATCCGACGCGCGTGCGCGATCAAATTCCTTCGCGTCGCGTTTTCCACAATTTGGGTTTCGTGTTTTTCACAGTCCAAAACCAAAAGCCAATCGTTCCAAGCGCCTTTCAAGCGCAGCGAGTTTAATTTCTTACCAACTTTTTGGCCAAACGCGAGTTCCCGTTTCTTCGTCTCCACCAACCCGCGCCATTTGTGGAAGCACTTCGTGCGCCTGTTCCCGAAGATCTTAGCGACCGCTCGCTTTAGCAGCCGTTCGTGCAAAGCCGTTTCCGACTCCGCTTTGTTTTTCTTGGTCTCCGCGAGCTTTTTGGTCTTCGCCTTCGAGGCCTTCTCGTCCTCCCTCTTTCGTTTCGCGGACGCAGCTTCGTGCCTCCACTTGGCAAAGGCGGCGGTTTCCACTCGCCGCGCGAACTTCGTGACAACCCGTCGCATCGCGACTCGAACTCGTTTCGTTTCATCAACAGTCTCAACCCACTTCCCAAACGCGGCGGCGATTGTGTTGTTCCGCCAACGCCTGCCGATTTTCGCAAGCGCCAAAACCCGTCGCGCCTCCTCGTCCGCGCCGCGCTTCTGCAAAACCCCTTTCGTCTGGTCAATCAACGCTTGGTTAGTTTCGGTCAACCGTGAAAGTTTTGACTCGTTGGTTTCTTTCAACTGTTTCAGGTTTGACTCGAGCTCGACGATTGTAACCCGGGACTCGGCCGACTCGGCGCAATACGCGTCCCTGTCAACTCGCGCGCGCACGAGCTCTTGATTTGCCCTGTTTGCTTGTGCCTTCGCGTCGGCTTGGGCGGCTTGTGACTGTTTTTCGTTGGAAGTTTTCGTGGTCAAAAACGTTTCCGTCAAACTCGCCAGCGCGTTTTTCGTTTCCTCGCGCTCGCGCTCGGCGTTTTGTAACTTCACCAAAAGCGTTTTGTGTTGAGTTAACAGACCTTCGCACTGCGTCGTGGCGGTCGCCGCGGTACCGGTCGCGATTTCGCTAACCGATTTCGATTCACCCAAGTCGACCCGCAACTCCCGGATCACGGTTTCCGCGTCTCGCAACGCTTTTCTAGTTTCTTCCAGCCGTCCCTGACAAACCGCCCCCGCTCGTTCAGCCTCAACCGCTCTCGACGTCAAAACCTCCTCCCGCCTCTTACTCGCGGTGACTTCCGCTAACGCGTCATCCGCGTCCATGGCCTTCGAGGACGAAACCGTCTGCGCGTCCCTTCGAGCGCCTCGTTCATCCGCTAGCTGAGAGATAAAAAAGAAAGTGTCAGTCTCGTATGGGCAATCGCAGAGGCTGAATGTGGTGATTGGGAAATACTTACCTGCGTCTCGCACGTATCGAGAGCCACCTCGAGTTCGCAGCGAAGCTCGTGTTCGTTTTTCGCGTTTTTCAACGCACGCTCCAGCTGCGCAGTCAGTCGTGAATTTTCCGACTCACAGGTGGTTGTGCTCTGTGACTGTTTGTCACACGACACCCGCAACTCTCGCAACTCGCAATTCCGCAGCTCAAGTTGTTTAACCACAGAGTCCTTCTCGCCTGTAACCTGCGCCAACGCCAAACTCACAGAAACTTTCTCGTACGACGCGGTATTAATCGCAGACTCGGCGGCTAACGCGCGCACCTCCCACGAGTGGTTAGTTTCCTTTAACACGGCCAGCGCCTCTTCGGTTCGAATTCTATCGAGTCGTTCTTTCTTGAACTCACAATTCACTCTGCGCACTTCAACTGCGGCACGTCGCAGTAGGCTTTTGGGAACGAACGCGGAGACGCCGTCGCCGCCGTCGTCGTCGTCGCCGTCGCTTCGGTCGCCGAACGAAACGCTTTCGTCAAAATCAGTCTCAATCGCGCGCGCTCGTCGGTCCAGATGTCGCAAAACCTTACGCATCGTCCCTGGGGTTTCCGGGACGTCGCGTTCCCCTGGGTGGCGCCTTACCACCTGTGTTTTTGTAACAGGTGAGTATCTAGTCTCGGATTCGCGCGGCGTTCCGGAAACGTCGCTTCCAAAATCCCGAAGCGACCGCCGCGCTTCGTGCAAGTCGAACCGAAGCGTTTGTTCCAAATTCGCGGACGGGTAGCCTTGAAGTGTTTGCTCCTCAAGTGGCTTGGACGCCGCACTGGGGGAAACCGACTCGCGGTTCGAGCCCGGGGGGGGGGGTTGTTTTTCCGGAACCCCGCTGTTTTCGGCATTCGTCGTCGTCTGCAACTCCTTCCAATTTGTCGTTTCCGGCGATGCCGCTATTCTCCGCGCCGTCCGCTTCGCCCGCGGCGACACCGCTCTTCCCAGAATCGCGACGTACACGTCCTTGCCCTCAGCCGTGGGCACCGATTCAAGCGCGGTGTGCCCGGCGACGTTTCGTATGTCAGGGTCACCGCCGCCGTTCGCCACGAGCCAGGACACCACCGGCCATCGCGAATGCGCCGCGGCGACGTGCAACACGGTATCCCCGTTTGTGTCCGTGGAACGCGCGTCGATGCCGTCCTCTGCATCCCGGATGGAGCCGTGCTCCAGCACCAACCTCATCGCAGCGAGGTTTCCCCGGGCCGCGGCGGTGTGAAGCGCGGAGAGACGAGAGCTACCGGGGGACGCCATCGCGTGGTGTGGATTGATGGAATGCAGCGAAAGAACTAACAGTATCGATCGTCCCCAATCCAATTTCAACTCGTCAATCACCCCCTCGCCACGTGCGTCTCCCGAGCCACCGACACCACCACCGCCGGGTCAGCCGCCCTCCAGACTGTTGGCCCGAACCGCACGCACGTCGAACCGCCTCGTGGGACGACGCGACGTGCTGTGGGTGGCTACACGCACGGCGAGAGCACCGGATTACGGGAGCGCATTCCGAGAGCGCATTTCCTTTCTTGGCGCGCGGCGATCCCGCAGAAAACAAACCCTGAAAAAGTCGGCGTCGATCGACGTGTCCATTGCGCGACTCGCGTCGCTTTTTCTGCGCCACGGTCACCAACTGATTCCCCGTCTCAAGTGGTTCGCGCGTCACGCCTCACACGAGACGCACGTCGCGCGTTTCTCCCCGGTCTCGTCGCGTGCCCCTGTGTGCCGTGGTTCCACACCTTGCGGGCGCCGCGCGAAACAGAACACGTTTTTAGATTCGCGTTATCCTCTCTCCGATGCTCGCGCTGAGACCCGCCGCGCTCGCGACGCGCACGGCGCGCGCCGCGAAGGCGTTCCGCACCGCCCCGCGCCTGCCTGTCACCAGACATGTATTGGGCGTGCGCTGCGGCGCGTCCTCCTCCACCGCTGCAGGCCCTAGCGTGGACAAGAGCACCGTGGTGCCGGGTGCGAACCACGCCAGTTTGCCCAAAAACTTCGAGCATGGTGACACGGAGACGCGGCTGTACGACTGGTGGGAATCGCGCGGGTGTTTCCAGCCCGACCCGAACGCAACAGGCGACCCGTTCTGCATCGCAATGCCCCCACCAAACGTCACCGGGGCGCTGCACATGGGGCACGCCATGTTCGTGACCCTACAGGACGTCATGGCGCGGGTCGCGCGCATGCGGGGCCGACCAACCCTGTGGCTTCCCGGCTCCGACCACGCCGGGATCGCCACGCAGCTGGTGGTGGAGCGAGCTTTGGAGAGGGAGGGGTTGACACGGGAAGGCCTCGGCAGGGAGAAATTCGAGGAAAGGACGTGGGCGTGGAAAAAAGAGTACGGCGGGCGAATCAGTAACCAAATCAAACGGTTAGGCGCTTCTTGCGATTGGTCCAGGGAACGGTTCACGCTAGACGAAGGCCTCTCCGAAGCCGTCCTAGAGGCGTTCATAAAACTACACGACGACGGCCTTATTTACAAAGGCACGTACATGGTGAACTGGGCGCCGAAACTGCAAACCGCGGTGAGCGATCTGGAGGTGGAGTACACGGACGAACCCGGCGTGCTTTATTACTTCAACTACCCGGTGCAACGCGAGGATGGGGATGGCGAGGAATCAAACGACGCGTTCCTGCCAGTCGCGACGTCGAGGCCCGAGACCATTTTAGGCGACACCGCCGTTGCGGTGAACCCACACGACGAAAGGTTCAAGCACTTGATCGGGAAAAGATGCGTCGTGCCGTTCAGCGACCCGCCGCGAAGCATCCCTATCATAGGAGATGAGTATGTTGACATAGACTTCGGAACGGTACGTATTTCCCACCCCCCACATCTCGCCTCCCTGCATGCCCACACGGGACTGACATTTCTTTTTTACATTCTCAGGGCGCGTTGAAAGTGACCCCCGGGCACGACCCGAACGATTACGAAATGGGAAAACGCAGGGACTTGGCGACGATCAACATCATGAACAAAGACGGGAGCATGAACGAGAAGTGCGGCGTTTACGAAGGGTTGGACCGGTTCGAGTGCAGGACGAGAATTTGGCAAGACATGGAAGCCAGGTACGGCTGTCTGGGCGTTTCCCGAATCCAGGCCCCGGCTGTTTGATGCCCTTCTTTGACGACGTCCGCCGTCGTCGTCGTCGTCGTCGTCGTCGTCGTCGTCGTCGTCGTCGTCGTCGTCGTCGTTAAAGGGAAGTATCCCACACACAACACAAACGCGCGGTTTCACCTGCAACACTGGTGACTGTTTGTCCACACATCGCGATACACGGTAACACGGAAGAGACTGACCTTTTTCTTTCCGACTCGCAGCGGCGTCGCGCGAAAGCAAATTCCGTATGAAACTCGGGTTCCGCGTTCGCAACGCGGCGGCGAGGTGATCGAACCGCTTGTTTCGGAGCAGTGGTTTTGCCGGATGGAAACGATGGCGAAACCGGCGCTGGTAAGGGGCTTTCCCACTCACCACCACGTTCCCCCGACACTGATTGCCCATACCCCCCGACTGACACTTTTCCTTTACAATCGCGCAAGGAGGCGAACGCGACCGGCGAGCTGCGAATCGTCCCGCAGCGGTTCGAGGGGATTTACCGGAGCTGGCTTTCCAACATCCGTGACTGGTGTATTTCACGGCAGCTTTGGTGGGGACACCGCATTCCGGTGTATTACGTACACGCGGATGCGGAGGCGCTGAAAGCCGCGCGGAGCGGCGCGGGAAAAGGAAGCAGCTCGGTGTACGTCGTCGCTAAAAGCGAAACCGAGGCGTACGAAAAAGCAAAAGCAGCGCACGGCGACACGTATGGCTCCTCCCTAACCCTTTACCAGGAAGAGGATGTGTTAGACACCTGGTTTTCGAGTGGGTTGTGGCCTTTCAGTACCCTGGGCTGGCCGAACGAAGAAGCGGAAGGTTCGTATTTCAGGAACCCAAATCCCGCCTGCACGTTTGCCCATACAACACTGACGCTTTCTTTTATTCGTCTCAGATTTCCAAAAGTTCTTCCCGACCACGGTGATGGAAACCGGGCACGACATTTTGTTCTTCTGGGTGGCGCGGATGGTGATGTTGAGTTACGGGATGACTGGTAAGCTGCCGTTCAAGACGGTTTTTTTACACGGATTGGTGAAGGACGAGAAGGGGCGAAAAATGAGTAAGAGTCTCGGAAATGTTGTCGATCCTTTAGACGTGATTAACGACCAGGGATGCGACGCTTTGAGATTCACGTTAGCCACCGGCACCGCGGCTGGCCAGGACCTGAACCTAAACATGGACCGCCTCGCCTCGAACCGGAACTTCACGAACAAAATATGGAACGCGGGGAAGTTCGTTTTGTTTTCCTTGGAGGGGATGAGTGATGTGGAGAAGCTGGCGCTGGTGCGCGAAGGTACGTGTTGGGGCTTTCCCAAATCCAGGAACACTGTTTGCCCATACAAGACTGACACTTTCTTTTATGTATCGGAAGCGGAGGCGATTGGTGAGCTGGACAAAAACGGTATCGAAAGGGAACTTCCCCTCCCGTCCGCCTGGATCGTCTCGAAGTTGCGACAAACCGCCGACCACGTCACGCAAGCGCACGACAGACACGACTTCGGCGAAGCGGGTCGGTCCTTGTACTCGTTTTTCTACGACGACTTCGCGGACTGGTTCATCGAAAGCGCGAAGTGGCGGTTGTACAGCGACGACGAGGGAGAAAAACAGCTCACCAAAGCCGTGGCGCTTCACGTGTTGACGCAAACGTTAACCCTGCTGCACCCGTTCATGCCTTATGTCACGGAAGAGGTGTGGCGGTCGTTACCGCACCGGGGAGAGACGCTGATGATGTGCGATTGGCCGGAGTTGGGTTTAGGACGGGACGAAAAAGCAGTCGCCGAGTTCGAGCTGGCGCAACAAATCGTGAGAGCCATCAGGTACGTTTTGGGGCTTTCCCAAATCAGGCGGCACACTGTTTACAGACCCTGTTTGAGCGCACTACTCGTGATGTACGTAGCATTGCCAGTACTCGTGATGTATGCAGTACTACTGCAACTACTACATGCATCACAAGTGCCCTGTGGAGGCCCGATTACTCGGACCCCAATCCCCCATACAGTACACCCGGCCGACTCGCGACTGACACTTTTCTTTCGCACTCACAAGGAACGCCCGCGCGGAGTACGCGGTGGAACCGGCGACTCGGATTCCGGGTAAGGGCCTTTCCCACCCACCACACTCCACTGACTGATTGCCCATACTCGTACCAGAAGGGACTATTCCCTCTGACTGTTTGTCCATACATCGCGATATACAAGACTGACTTTTTCGTTCACAATCAGGCGTCGTCGTGGTCAGCGACGAAACCACAAAAGAAACGCTGCAAAAGGAACTGAACACCATCGCGAGCTTAGCGAGGCTCGATATGGAAACAGAGGGGGCTTGTTTAATCACCGCCACGGTGCCACAAGACGCGATCGCGCACCCCGCGTCGTACGTCCTGACCGTCGTCGCCGAGGGCGTTTCCGTTTACCTGCCCCTCGCGGGTATCGTGGACCCGGTGAAGGAAAGTGGTCGCTTGCAGAAACAGAGTGGTAAACTGGAAAAGGAAATCGCGAGTCTCGCGGGACGGCTTGGCTCACCGAAGTTCATAGAGAAAGCCCCGGCGGACGTCGTGGCGAAGTCGCAAGGAGAGCTGGACGAACTTAACGAGCGACTGAAGTCGGTGACGGAGCGGCTAGAAACGATGAAAGCGTTGGCGAAGGCGTAGAGAGGTAGTATAGGTTTTGTTCTTCCACGAAACGCTAAAGAGGTCGCGCAGATCCTAATACGATGATCAAATTTTTGTGTGTTCGTGTATAAAAACTTGAGAAAACCAAAGAGATACTAATGACCAAGTGTGATGAAAAAGCACACAACACGAACGCGTCGAGAAAGCGAAGACACATAACACCTCCTCCACTCCCATCCCTCACACAGGTGGACAACAGCGGTGAAAGAATACAGTTTTCTTTACCAACGCCTACCGCCCGGCAGTGGATAGCCGGGAATTTGCACTAGGATAAACAACAGAGAGTAGAAGTGACTTACTCGAAATACTGAGTCAGGTACCAAACTCAAACTGTTTACAGGCTAGGATCTAGCCGCACTAGTTAGCTCGATGTTCGAAAGAAAAAAAGTGTGTTCGTGTATTTAGTTAAAACGTGTTAGTATATTAATAACTCTCTACGAGTGTTGATATGGTGCTACTGGTACAAGTGCAAAGAATTAATGAATATCGCGCGATCGCGGGCGCCTCGAGCTACGTGCGCCCGCCGTGCGAAATGATAGCGGACGCGTAGGGGGCACTATATAGGACGCGTAGTACGGTGCGCCCGTGATACAGTCCCTCCCCCCTATGCTCCATGATACAGTCCCCCCTACGCAGACACAGGCAGCATAGACACAGGCCTCCGGTACCCCACGCCCTTTTCCTCTTCCAAATGTCCCTGCATCCCTCCTCGGAAGTGCGTGGGTGAGCCGTCCCCCCCCGTGCTGAGTTCGTGCGCTTCCAACAGGAGCAAGGACGAAAACGACCCTCTTTGTTTTCGCCCCGCGCTCGCGGCGCAGTCGTCGTCGGCGTCCCCGACGCCGTGCACCACCACGACCCGCGGGGGCAATTGGAACTGCGTGGGAAGGGACGCGGCATTGGGGTTCTGATGACCTTGCGGTATCGCAAAGCCTCGTCGCGGTTCCGTCCCTTTACCCCCGCCGTCGCTTTGCGCGTCGCCGTCGCCATCCGCGAAGGATCCATACAGAAAGCTCATCTCATTCGGCAAAGGGTCCGTGAAGTCGCTCTCGCCGTTTGTGAACTCGAACGGGGTAACGCGTAGTGAAACGTTCGTGCGTATTCCCATAGAGTTGTGTGTGTCACCACCCGGTGAAGAAGAAGACGCGTCCCTATCAAAGTCGCCGGTTTGAAGAAACGAAAGGGCGTTGAACGATCCGTGTTGCCTTCCAAGCGATTCACTCTCCACGGTTATCGAGTTGGAGCTACACGAATCCCGACTCCCGGTCGCGCCCCCAAACGCGTGCCTCCCAAACGAAGGACCCCGGAGCGAACCACCTGATGAACCGTTGTCAACGCTGGACCGGTCCACTTGCACGTACGCGCTGAACTCTTCGCCCTGTTCGGTTGATTGATTTGATTATTGATTAAATGAGATGAAGTATCGTAAGTATCGTATGCGCAATTAGTCCACGGTTTGTGGAAATGAAAAAACGCGCTTCGTTTTGCGCGTGAAATCGATTTGTGCCCGTGGGGACGGACGGGATCGACGCCCGACCACGCCGTCTTGGTCCACCGTTTGAACCGTGTTCAAGTTACCAAAACACGTACCTCGACTGTTTTCTGTGTCGCGCACAACGCGAGTTCCTCAAACGCGCTGGTAAGCGCGCTGCGTCGCCTGCCCGAGTCGCCGCGTTTGGTGGGGACGCTCATTTTAGTGGCAACGAGACACGACCGGAATATCCGTGCTTGTCAGTCAGTCACGCGAGACGACTGCGTGGGGGATGGCGGTGGGGATTAACACGGTCAGCGAGTTTCCGGGAAGTTGCGTCTGGTCGTGCAGATGCGTGTACGAGCGCGCAACCTGAAAAAACCCGCGCGCGCGTCACGCCGCGCGCCGAGGCCGGCCATCGCCAACACGGCAACAAAAGGCGAGGCGATGCGCGTTTTTGAAGGCTGATTAGACTAGATGATTACATTTCAAGCGTCGTCGTACCTTCCGTGTTCCCGAGTCCCTGGTTCGCGTCGAGTCGGTTTGGACTCCGGCGACGACCTGTTTGCCCTGTCGAGCCGTATGCGCTACGACGGTTCTGTTTGGGCTCCAACGGGTGGTGATGGAAAGGCGTCACCCGGGGCCGTGCGAAGTGATTGTTGCGTGACGCCGACGGCGCGTTAACTTCACTTACTCTCCCACGGGAAATGCCGAGACAGAATTTGGGCGAAAAGCGACAGCGTGGCCGCGTTCTGAAGAGGCGGGTGGAGAACGGCGTGGTTACGACCCCCCAAAAAAGAGGGGGGTCGGCCACAACCAAAACATCCTATCAAAACCAAATCTCGATAGGGCCCGAAAAGCGCGCCAGGGCGCGCTTTTGCGGCGGTGTCGTGGAAGCGCAAAGAGACCAGAGAGAGACTCATTAAATTTTCCCCCAGCAGACTTTTGTGTCTTAAGTCCAAGACTCGTGTCTTCGAGTCACTCTTCCCGCCTCTACCGTGCATGCACGGTCCCTCCCGTACGTGAGCTCTGGCCCGACCTTCCACTTTCACTCTTGTTTCGTGCGAGCCGCGGTGAATACGCACGTGTCAGCGCATACACACCGTGAAGGGTTTTTGGGGACACTAAGTCGTTTCGCACATTCGAGAAACACGACATGCCCACGTACCTTATACGGCAAATTGCGCTTCTAGTGTTGCTCTTGGTGCCGGTCCAGTTCGCACACGCACAGCTGATCGGTCGATACGTACGGCTGATCCTGGACACGTCGTACCTCCATTTCTCTGAGATGATAGTTTGGAAACCAGGCGACCTTGACACGAACTTGGCGCTCCAAAAACCCGCTACCTCCAGTGCCGAAGGGTGGGGTGGTACCTCCGCTGGCTTGGTGGATAACGATTTGAGCACGTTGTGTCACACCAGCAACGGGGGATGGGTGATGGTTGACTTGGGCGAGGAGAAGCAGATCGGAGGTATCTTCCTGTACTAGAACATGGGTTTGTACGACAGAGCCATCGGGTTATACGTCGAGATTCTGGACGCGTCGCAGAACGTGGTGCTCACCACAACAAGCATGACGGACGGGCGAGTGGGGTACATGCTAGACTTCACGAGCGGTTTCACGAGTCCGAACGACACGAACCAATGACGCGGTCTCGATCAAGTATACGCCGCGGGCGACGCGCTGGACGGCTGGCAACAGTTCGTAGCCCCCCCCAAGTGCGACTGCTGCGCGGCGAAGATGAAACAAATGGGGCTCGCGACGGGGTCTGACTGCGTGGTAGAATGAATCGCCCGTGGAGCATGTGGGCGGGCGGGAAGAAAGGTGGTTCGTTCGTCGGGTGGTTTAGGTGCGTCATTAGCGTTTCTTACTTTGTAATATTGGGTCTAGAAACAACTATAGCTAGACAATGACCGCGTTGGAGTCTAGATTAAGTTTTCCATCTTTCCAGAAGCAACCACGTTTGATGATGCTGTTTGCTCACATCCCCTACTACTTACGCACATGACTTTCAGTGCACTCAACCGTGTGATGCGAGTTCGTTTTCCAGATTCCCTCCCTGGTTTCGTGTAGCGAGCGAAGCGGCGAGCGAAATCACGTCCACCCACAGGTCCCGATCCGCCTCCGTCGCCGCCGCGAACCAAATTTCGGAACAGGTACCCCTGGCACTGCCCGTCCTGATTGAAAACCCAAACCCGGGAGGCCCGGTGACGTCCGTGGTGCGTGTGACGCGCTGGATGGAGGCTAGGGGGATTGAAATTTTGTCGGTACCGACGACATCGTCGATGACATCATCGTGTTGTTTCGAGTCGTTTCGTACAAAGAACTCTTTGGGATCCAGCGTGTCCAGCGCACTCCAAAGATTCGGGGTAGTAGTACTAGCAGTACCACTAGTAGTACCACTAGTAGTAGTACTAGCAGTTCCGCTAGTAGCACCAGTAGCAGTAGCAGTAGCAGTAGCAGTAGCAGTACCACCCGTAGTACCACCCGTGGTAAGTCTAGTCCCGGGAACATCCACGACTCCGAAAGTGACGCCGTTCAGGGCGAACTGTTTCGGTTTTACATTGGAGGAGTCATGAGTGCGGCTCCATTCATTTCTGCCACCGCCGCGATCAACACCCAACCACCCAACCCTCAACCACGGCTTCGGCAACGACAATCGCACCATTCGCAGCGCGTTTGCATACGCGACGCGTGCTGATTGGTCGCCGTGTTCGTCACCGCGTGCTGATTGGTCGCCGTCTTTGTCACCGCGTGCTGATTGGTCACCGTCACCACCTCCCGAAACCGACGCGCGCGCGATCGCGATGTACGCCGCCGCGGCGCTTCGCAGGGACGCGCAGTCGCTCGGCGCGGTTTCCCCGAGAACCCCACTCCACACGCTTTCGTTCCGGGTCGCGTCAACTGTCGCCTTCTCAAGTTTCAACCGCTCCTCCGCACCACCACTGCCCTCGAGCTTTCGTTGGCGCCGCAACGCCAGTTCGCTCAACGCGAACATCACGGTCCCGAGGTTGTAACACGCGCGGTGAAAACCCGGATCGAGGTTCAGCGCGGCGCGGAACCGACCCGCCGCGGTTAGTAGGTTCGTGATTCGCGAAGTGCTGTCAGAAGAAACACCCGCCAGCTGCTGCGACGCCAAACCCCAGTTGTTCAATGCCCGCGTGGTGTCCGCGGAAAAATCGTGGGTGCTTCCCGAATTCGTCGCTGCTTTACGGCCGGTAGCAGTACCTGTCATTGCTTTACGGCTGGTAGCAGTACCGTTAGCAGTACCTTCGCTGACGTCACCCGTGGTGTCGTCGCTACCACTCCGTACCAAGTCATCATGATTAGATTCATCATCCCCAATCGCTGCTTTCACCGCTTCTGAGTATTTCCCGCACGCTTCGCTCCACAAAACCCGCGCCTCGCTCGTGCTTCGCGACCCGACCAGCCTGGCCAAGTCGCCTAGCGCGATGCCATGATTATAAAGCGCGCTGGGGAACTTGCCCCTTATTTGCGTCGCGAGGGTGTACTTTTGGCACGCCTCGGTGAGGTACGCTTCGCGCTTCTTGTCAAAGGGTTGCGATGATTCTTTTTTGAAACTCGATGCAGACGCTAGTTGCGCCTCGGACGACCCGCCCACCTCCCGTCGCGACTCCCACCGTTCCGCCTGTTCCTGTAGGGCTAAGCCCCAGGCATAAAGCACGTCGTGGTTTTGCGGGGCGGCTTCGTGCCGGCTGCTGTGCCTTAAACAAAGCGCCTCGAGTTCCTTGTCCCGGTGATTCGGGGCGTGGGCGTGGTGCGTCGTCGTCTCATTTCGCAACCTGGTTTGCGACGAAACCGACGAATCTGCGCTGTGTGATGACGAAACGCGTCTGGTTGTCGTGGGTTCGGGGGAGACGGTGGTGGTGGACATCGACGCGTCGGGGTCGTACGTCACCCCCCTCTTACCGCAAACACGCCTCCACTTGACTCCAACCCAAGCGCCTCAGGGACGCCGCGTGCGTGCGAGTGGATTATTTTGAAGCGTGTGCCCTTTTCTTAAAGTAGATTAACGCACCTCCACGGCTTCACCCTCCACTTCTGCGACGCCGCACACGAGGCGCGCATGGGACGGTATATACGCGCGGATAACGCGCTGATAGTATTCGCGGGCGTCGAGGTGCGCGAATGAAGCGGTGCGCACATGGCAAGCGGAAAGGCTGCTGTGCGGAGAGCAACGGGTGCATCCACGGCAAGCTGAAATGCAGCTGCGCGGAGTGCAATGGATGCCCTCATGGCAAGCAGAAAGGCAGCTGCGTGGAGTGCAACGGGTGCGTCCACGGCAGGGTGAAATGCAAGTGCGCGGAGTGCACTCCCTACCCCCACGGCAGGCTGAAACACCGCTGCGTGGAGTGCAACGGCTGCCCTCACGGGAAGCAGAAACAAAGCTGCAAGGAATGCAACCCCTGCCCTCACGGCAAGGTGAAATACAGCTGCGCGGAGTGCAAGGGCTGCCCCCACGGCAAGATGAAAAGCAGCTGCGCGGAGTGCAACCCGTGTCCGCACGGCAAGCTGAAATGCAGCTGCGCGGACTGCACCCCTTGCCCCCACGGCAAGGTGAAACAAAATTGCGCGGAGTGCACCCCCTGCCCTCACGCAAAACTGAGAAGCAACTGCGCGGAGTGCACCCCCTGCCCGCACGGCAAAGTGAAAGGCAGCTGCGCGGAGTGCAACGGCTGCCCTCACGGCAGGCTGAAACACAGTTGTGCGGAGTGCAACCCCTGCCCGCACGGCAAGTTGAAACGAAGTTGCGGAACCTGTAAGGATCTGCGCGAAGCGGCGCGCGAATAGCACGCCGAGGACGTTTGTTTTCACAACAGATCACACACCGACTGTTTTTCTTTTAAAACTTCACAAGGTACTTCATGTGCTACCTTCCCAATCGAGGCACCCGCTACCCGTTACACGTACCCCCCATCCACCGCCCCTCCCGGGGTGAGGTATAACTTGTTATTTTTTAAATCCAAAACGGTCCGCCCGCGGCCTAACACGTCCAAACCCATTGACATGAAGGGCGTTTTCTCGGCGCCGAGCGCAGCGAACGCGGGCAGGTCCCCGATGCAACATTGCCCTTTGTAGTTTGATTTGAATCCGCTTTCCTTTTCGCCCCCAGAAGACACCCCAACGACTTCCAAATCGAACGCCGCGGTGCTCATGGTCATGGTCCGGCCGTCCACGCCCACCGCGGTCATGGCGCTTTTCGTGACAGAGTCGCTGTCGGGGGACACGCCTCCTGGCACGATGAAAGCCGAAAGGGTCAGTCGGTCGTGATGTGGAGGAACTTGTGTGAGTAAACAGGCAGGGTAATCGAGCAAAGGCCCTTACCCGAATCCGCCGCTAACCAATTCACCACGGAAAAGAAACTCCCGGCGTCCACGACGGCGTCGAACGGTTTTGAATTATTGAGCGAACACCGCACTGTTTTCAAACCCGTGGGATGTGTTTTCAAAGGGACTTCTACTAAGGTTGATACGTCCACGGCGCCGCTTCCGATGGTTCCAGGCTTGTGGAAACTCAACGTCTTGTTCGTAAAGTCAAACTCCGTTTCGAATTTCTCCAAAAAACTCAACCCGAGCATCCCGCCCACCACCGCGGGTAACCCGGTGGCGGACAAATCCGTGACCACCGCGCTAAGGTTAGCTAACTCAAGCGACCCTAGGGATAACCCCGAAATCGTGGTTTTCTGGCGAATCGTCTCGCCCATGGAGCCCAAGCCTCTTATCGCGGCGCCGTCCGCGCATCGATTAGAACCCAGCGTTTCGCGAAGTTTTGGCGATATCAAAGCGGTCGTGGCGCCGGTGTCGATGAGGAAATCCACGAATCCCGAATCGTCGCCGCAGTCCAACGTCACTAACACGTAACCCGCCCGTGGGTTCCCAGGCATGCCCACGATTTGGCGCAGGGGTACGCTGGTGGAGCGCTTGAGTTTTTCTTCCCATCCCTTGATCACCGCGTCTACCAGTTCGCCCTTTTCGAAAAATGCAGCGTTGCTGATGCCCATGTACCCCAAGCAACTCTTCAACTGCTTCACACGCATCGCGTTGGCGCGTTGTTTCACGGAATCGCGGCTTGTGGGGCTTGGGGACGTTTCAGCGGCATCATCCGCCGCCGCGGCACGGACGACACCGAGGTGAAGATTACCTTTGGAGTCACATCTGCTGCGAAACGCGAACAACGCCCGGCTGCAGTTAACAGGTGCTCGGTTAGGGCACGCCTCGCCGAGTGCCGTGCCGCGCCTCGCGGACGGTCTCGATGCGACCGCACTCGTCGTTGGAAGTGGCGACCGAGCAACCGCGGACATCGTGTGTGTGTCCCGAACTGTGCGCCGCCCTCCTTTGTTAAGCGTTCCGTTCCAGATCTGCTCTCTGACGTGGCAAACTCTTTTTGTGAAATCTCTCGTGCCTGCCTCTCTTCCTGATGACTCTGTCTCGTCGCGCACTCCGCACCGCGCACCGCACGTTGACGCCGGGTCTGCGTGCCCGTCCGCGTCGTCGCCATGTCGTCGTTACGCGGCGCGTTCGTAACACGGCGGCCGGCGGTGACCGGAGTGTCGGTGACCGGTCGAGGCGGAAACAGATTCCAAACGGAGCAGGCGCCATCGGCGCCATCGTTTCGAGGTAGTGCCATGTGTACCAATCGCGTTTTGGTAACGCGAGCGCGGAGACCTTTACGAAGCACGGTGCGACGTGCGGTACGTACGTCGTCGTCGTCGAGTGTCGTCCGTGGTACCTGTGACACGAGTGTCGTCCGTGGTACCGGTGATACCGGCCGTGAAGCCGGCGACGGAACCTCCGTTAGTGCTACCTCCCGTGAAGCCCCGAAAACGTCCGGGGCGTGCACGTTTCACAAATCCCCCGAAAACTTCGCCACCCTGCCAAACGGGATAAGGGTGAAGTTCGTGAGCAAACCGGACGTGCAGTTTCTGTACGACGAGATTTTTCGGGACGATTGTTACCGGCGGCACGGGTTGCGAATTGAAAACAACTCAACGATAATCGACGTCGGGGGAAACATCGGTTTGTTCGCGTTGTTCGCGTCGGCGATTGCGACGGAAGGGAAGGTTTTCGTTTTGGAACCGATCCCGAAGACGTTCGACGCGTTGGCCACGAACTTGAAACACGCTTTCGGTGGTGCTGAAAAAACTGATGACGAAAATTTTAATACTTCTGAAAAGCGCGACGTCGCGTGTTTCCATGCGAGCGCCGCGGAGGGGGTTTTGCGGCGCACTAACACAAAGAGCAGTGGTAGTCTTACTGCAAAAGAAAAAGAAAGCGTCGCTGCCGAAAAACAAGGCGGAGTTGTTAATCCCCCGGGATCGAACCAACGCGGTGTTGGGTCCGTCACCGCGTACAACGTGGGGGTGGGCGACGGGACTGAAACCGCCGCGACCTTCACGTTTTACCCGCGCGCCGCGGGGTGGAGTTCGATGTCCCCAGATCCGAACGAGGTCACCGACAACGTCCGCCTGTTCGTGGAAGCGCGGCTGGGGATGGACGGTTCGGAAGATGCTCCCGGTGATGGTTCCAATGGAGGTGACGGTTCGGGTGCTGACGGTTCGGATGCTACCTCTGACAACCGAGCTGCCGGTTCGGGTGCCGAACACCAAAATAGTCAAAGGATAGGCTCGTTGCACCCGCTCGCGAAACCGGGCGCGAAACTGTTGCGTTTTTCGCGAAAAGGAAAAGGCGTTTTCGCGTTCGTCGCCAAGTTCATTTTCGCCGCCGCGACCTGGCTCGTCACGCGGTACCTTCTGGGGGGTAAACAAATTGTGGTGTGTCCTTTGGTCACGGTGAGTGACGTGATTAACGCCCACGGGTTACTTGTCGTTGACTTTTTAAAAATCGACGTGGAAAGAGCTGAGCTTGCCACGCTGTTGGGCGTGGAACCGAAACACCGACAAGTGATAAAACAAATCGCCATGGAGGTGCACGACGACTTCGCAACCAACGGGTTCGGGCTGGCGGATGTCGTTGCTTTGTTGACCGACCAGGACCACGGGTTCGGGTTTGAACCGGCAAAAGTGATCGTGGAACAACCGGTCACGTTGACCGGGGGGACGCTTTGGAACGTGTACGCGAGACGGTAGTAGAGGGATACCCTATTGAGAAGGGAGACAGTTTCACAATCCAGAGGCTCGCACAAAAACAACAATTTTCTTTTCGAAACGACATCTCTTCTTCTGGCTTTTCGTTCCGCGAAGTCACATTTCTCGCGCGCCCCCCTCGGGGTCCATGGGCCTTCTTGACCAGCTAACCTTCTACGGTTCCTACCACCGCGACACCCGGAACAAAGCGATTCACTTGGTGTGCGTCCCACTAATCGCGTGGTCCGTGTTGGTGATTTGTTGCGAGTTGAGTCCGGTGGTGTCATCCGACAGATTGACAAGGAGTCAGATTCCAGAATGGGCGGTCCGATTCGTGCCGACCTCTTGGGCGAGTATCCTGGTGCTCGCGTACTTCACCTACTACTTCTCACTGGACCAGTTCGCGGGTATCACTTGGTTGGTATGCGTGGGCGTGCTGCTTAGGGCAAGTGCGTGTTGGTTTCGCGGGAGTGTCGGGGAGGCGGCAGCGTGGCGCTGGGCGTTGGGGGCGCATCTGGCGGGATGGCTTCTCCAAATCTACCCAGGCCATTACGTGTTCGAAAAACGAAAACCCGCAATCTGCGACTCCGTGTTCCAGTCCCTAGTCCTAGCACCCCTGTTCGTGTGGATGGATGTGCTGTTTACTTGCGGGTACAGACCTGGGTTAAGAGAGGACTTGAAAAGAAGAGTGGCCTTGGCGGTTGTTGAGTTGGACGCGAAAGCGAAGGAATTTGGGAAGAAACTACGGTAGTTTGCGCTACGCACGCTTGTGTTACGAACGTTCTTTATGAAAATCGCACACTAATAAAACTAACTTCCGGACTAACAAAACGTCCTCCTTTGGCTCCGCACTACCATCCCGCGGCGACCAGTTCGCCATCGAACGGCGGCGAACCCGGGCCGTCGTCGTCCGCGAGAAACGTCGAGGGTGTTTTCTTTTCGGTCTTCTTTTCCTCTCCAACTGTTGTTTTTTCCTTCGCCTCGCTCGTCCCCGACCTACCCGCCACTCCCACCGGACCCGGTTTCGCAAACGTCGCGCAGAACTGGTCGTGCACCTGACGCACTGGGATTAGTGTCCCTAGCTTGAGAGTCTCCGTATCAATCAAGTTCACACAGCCTTGGGGGTGGCACTCGGAGCACCACTGTTGCGGGGCCAAGGCTTTTTCGACAATATTTTCGTTAAACGCCTCCGCCTCGCGAACGTCCGCAAACCCGCCGAAAGCCTGGAACGCGTTGGAAAGCGAAATGACTTTGGTGTCGATCGGTAGTAACGCCCTAAGTACTTCGTCAGAGGAGGCTAAATGTGGCAGAAACACGGTTCTTAACGGTTGTTTCGTAACGCTCGTAACGGTTTCCGAACCGCTCGAAGCCGAAGCCGAAGCGCCGCCGCGTCCGTCGGCGTCGTCGTCGGCGCCGACCGAATCCAACCCCGACACGACGTGTGTGATGTCATCCCCCCTAACTCGGAAACTCCCCAGCTCGGCTAGACTAACGAAAACAACCCCTTGCTTCGTAAGTTCAACCGGCGAGATAAAATGGTCCAGGGGACACGCGCCTGGTACGTGGTGGGAATCTTGGCTGCCGGGGTAGTGACACCCGAAGTTGAAAATGTTATCGTGGCCTCCCCAGACTTTGTCGCACAGACAAAACGGTCTGTTTGGATGGGTAGAACTAGGTGTCAGTCCCGAGTGGCACCAAGTGCCATGTATATCGCGATGTATTGGACGATGTATGGACAACAGTCAGGGTAATCGGTCTGAACAGTCACCAGCTGAGAGATAAAACAGTGCGTTTGTGATGTACGTGGTGAACCGTTATTACGGGCTCCCCAATCCGCGGAGGTAACGCTCCCTTCGCAGGACGAGTATGGTCAAACAGTCGTCGTCGTCTTTGATTTGGGAAACGCAAAAAATACGAACCTGGGAATCGCGAGGGTTCGTTTCAAAACTTTCGCAACCGCGATCGCGTCTCGCAGGTTTTCAATCTGCGCGGAACCGAGGCGCAAATGCGCGCCGATGTTCGGTTCGGTTAAATCGACGTCCAGCGACCCTATGGAGTGTGACGCGTCATAAGTGAGGTACCGTGTATCCTTTCGAGTATCCTTTCGAGCATCTTCGTGGAGTATCGAGTTTTCCTTTCCTGTCATCTCGCGGAACGCAACGTCCCCCGCTTCGGCGCTCCACAGCCCCACCTCCGCGAACCGCAACTGTTTCGCAACCGAGGTGCTTCCGTCGAACGTGTACGTGGCGTGGACGCAGTACGGAGTGAGGCCTGCCGGGTTTTTGTCATCCTTCCGGTTTTGTCCTTCAGGGTTGTTCAACTCAACACTCAACTCCTCAGTCGACTCATCATCCGAACCGCTCCAAACATTTCGGAACAACTCAGCGTCCATCTCATTGACGCGCTGTAAAAACCCGACGTGTCCGGGTTGAAACGTCGCGACGGGAAGAACGCCCAGGTTGAAGCTCTCGACGCCGTCGAATTTCTCTCCACCTAAAGAGGCGATCAAAACTCGAGTAGGGTAGTCCTTTTCGCCCTTGTTACCGTGACGCACCAAAAGCTCCAGCCCAGGCCACTGCCCCTCGCGTCGAGTCATGGCGTTGAACACCTGCTGGTCCGACGTGAGCCGCGCGAATCGGTGTTCGGTTCCGTGCGTGGCCGATAAAAAGTGGTGCCACGCCTTCGCGAACGCCTTCGCGTCGCGCGTGTGTTTCAAAAAAACAACCCCGGTGTTGAACACCCCGCCTCGGGCGTAGGAAGCGCCCTCCTTTGCGTCTGTTTTGGGGGACAAGTTATCGCTGCTCACCATCACGTCCGCGGCCGCGATGGCGACACAAGGGTGAGGAGGATTTTTTCCTGAAGTATCTCCAGTACTGTCAGTAGTCCCAACAGTCACCGCGTCAGTAGTCCCGGCAGTTACCACGTCAGTAGTTCCGGCAGTTACCACGTCAGTAGTCCCAACAGTCACCGCGTCAGTAGTCCCGGCAGGTACCGCGTCAGTAGTCTCAACTGTTACCGCGTCAGTACGACCATCGCATTGTAGATACGGCCGCGGGTCGTTCACCCACACCACGTCCGCATCCGACATGAGCACGTCATAACCAAGTTCCAGTAGGTTTCTCACCTCCGCGATCCTACGCACCGCGAACCGCTTCCAGTTATCGCTGCCGTGTGACGACCCGGCGTCCAGCTGTTTTTGGAAAGAAAAAGGTTAGTCCATTTGTTGGGCGTGTATTGGATGTGTATTGGACGATGTATGGACAGCAGTCAGGGTAATCGGTATGTGTATTGGACGATGTATGAAAAACAGTCACCATAATCGGTCCGAACAGTCACCAGCGTTAGAGGTCAAACAGTGTGCCGCCTGATTTGGGAAACGCGCAACGCGTACCTGCGCGTCGGCGAGAATCACGCGAAAGTTTTTAATGTTTTGTTCCGTCAACGCTTTGGCAGTTTCTTCGTCCAGCGCCCCGACTAAATGCGGGACGTTTTTTTGTTTCAAATGCACGCTCCAGTTCACCACCATGGCGAGCATTTTGACATCGCTGAACGTCAACGCGATCAAGGTTTCGCCTGGCGTGAGGTTCAAGGAAGACACCGCTCTGGTCAATGGAGTATTTTCGCTTGCTGTTTCTTGGTCAGTGGCATCATCGACTTTTTGTTCAACCGCATCGATGGCCACATCCACGGTACCCGCTCGCCCGTCCCCTTCGTGGTGTCTCTGTTTCGCCGGTGAGAATTGCCCGGTATCTATACGGTGTTTCAACACAACCCCCGAGTTTTCATTTATTACTGGAGGCACACGCCTCGACTGCAGAAGGTCGGGTTGATTGCCACGACGAAAATTCGCCGCGTACGCGGTCGCTAAAAACACACCACACGCGACGACCGCGAACACGACCAGGGCTTTGCGTCGCAAGCCACACATCCGCCCGGCTTTTCGCGTGCCTCGTCCCATGCGCCCGGCGGCGTCCATGGCCACGAGAGTGGACAGTCGACCGCGCCGGACGCGCCGGCACCTATGCGAAGGTGATGTTGTTTTCCTCCCTCGACATCTGACGAAAATCTTCGAATTTCGGTTTCCGCACGTTCGCCGAAAAAGCGCGTCGTCTGTCCCCGTCCCTCCACTCCAACGGCACGCGGAACGTGCGCGATGTCGGCAACGGTGGCGACCGCGCGGGGGCTAGGGGGGTGGCCTGCGAGGTGCCGTGCGTTCCGTCAACGAACAGGGACACCAACCCGGATGAGCGTTCGAGGTTCTTTTTCTCGATTTGGAAACGCGGCGGGCGGCGGGCGCGGTGCTCTTTGTTTTTCGGGCCGCGCGCGTGCTGAGGCGAAGGACGAGGAGTCCAAAACCACCGAAACCTCCGCCACCGCTTCCACTTCTACTACCACTTCTCCAAAGAACAAGCTGAAGCTGGGCACGAACGCGAAGCAGTCAGACGTGGACGGCGCCCCGCACGTCCCAGTTTTGATGCGGCAGGTTCTGGAGAGTTTCGGTGATGTCACTTTGAAAACTTTCGTCGACTGCACGATGGGCGCGGGCGGGCACTCAAGCGCCGTCGCGACAAAACACCCCGAGCTCCGCATGTTCATCGGGTTCGACGTGGATCCGCTCGCGCACACCTTGGCGGGGCCACGAATTCAAAACGCACTACGGGAGGCCCAAAAAGGAAAACACGACGGCGACGGCGACGAAGCATCGTCTCTTCGCGAAAAAGAAAACACTCCCGAGAAAAGTTTTTCCTTCAACCCGATCACCGCGAACTTCCGCGAGTTAAGAGCGCAACTAAATTTGTTACAATCCGGCTTGGAAACCTCATCAATTGACGGTATTTTAATAGACCTCGGGGTGAGTAGCATGCACCTTGATCTACCCGAGCGCGGGTTTTCGTTCAACGACGACGGGCCGCTCGACATGCGCATGGGTCCTAGCGCGCCGTACTCCGCCTTCGACGTGGTGAACGATTGGCCGCAAACAGAAATAGAACGAATTCTTCGAGACTACGGCGAAGAAAAGCACTGGCGGTTACTGGCGCGGCGGATATGCGAAGCGCGAATTGAGTCACCCATAGAAACGACGCATGGATTGGTATCAGCGATAGGCCGGGTTCCAGGCGTGAAGGTACGGCCTTGGTCCTTTCCCAAATCCCGGACGGCTGTTTTACCAGGTCGAGACTGACACTTTCTGTTATTCATCGCAAGCACGGCCGTTCGGGAAACGTCAACCCCGCGACGCGCACGTTTCAAGCGATTAGGATCGCGGCGAATGATGAGTTGGGATGGTACGTATTTGGGCCCTTCCCAAATCCAGGCACACTGTTTGACCATACAGGACTGACACTTTCCTTTTAAATCACAGTATCGAAGATGTCATACCTGCCGCTATTGAGTCCCTGAAACCAGGCGGCAGACTCGCCATAATCACCTTCCACAGCCTGGAGGACAAGATAGTGAAAGAATTGTTCAAGAAATACGCCGGGCGGGTTCCCGAGACCGACCGGCCTTACAGCCAGTGGGAACCGCAACCGCCGCCGCCGCCGAAGATCGTCAAGCTCATCACGCGGAAACCGCTCGTCGCGGACGACGAGGAAGTCAAGGCGAACGTTCGCGCCAGAAGCGCCAAGCTTCGGGTGTGCGAGAAGCTGTAACCGGTTTGAACCTTTTTATTTTGTACAATTAGCTAATTGCGTATACACGAGTACTCCAGATACGCACACCCTACTCCTCCTCCTCCGACCCCGACCCCTTCGCTTCCGCGGCGAGTTCACGAACCTCCGCCTTGAGGGATTCGATGTCGGCGTTCGCGTCGGCCAGCGCTTGCGTCTGTTCCGCCAATTGCGCTTCCAACGCTAATTTGGCATCGCTCGCGTTTTTCAAATCCAAACGAGCACTAGCCAGAGTGTCATTCACTCCCTTCAAACTCACATCCTTGCCCTTCAACAACTCGGTCAGAACCTCGTGCCTCCGGTCAAACTCTTTCGCGAGTGCTAGGTTGAACTCGTTCCCTTCGAACTCCCGCAAAACGTGCGCGATGCAAGCGCCTTGGATTGGAAACGAAAAGTTTCAGTCTTGTTAACTAAACAGTCGGGGCGGGATTTGGTGAACGGCGCAATAAGTGGCAACAGAAAAGACGCGGCGCTCGGAGGAGACTGCCAGCCAGCCGGGAAAAAATACGTACCTTGCAGTTTCGCCAGGTGCGCGCGGTCATCTTTCGTCCGCGGTCGCAGCGTGGCGATGTTGACGTACCACTCTTTCAGCTGGGGGTGTATTTCGCAGTGCGGTGCGGGCTTGGACGTGTCGAACTTGAACGCACCGGCGCCGGCCGGGGCACCGCCAAGAGACGTCCACACGAAACCACCCGTGTTGCCCCTTGACGTTCGGCTGGGTATTCTTTTATTTTCCGAAGACGATGATGTCGATGTCTCATTTGACTCAGGAACGGACCCTCCAGACACCCGTGCACTCGAAATCTCCCCTTGTACCTTCATCGCCTCGGTAAGGTACTCCACCGAGGTCAAAACCGTTTGCTTCTTGGTCGCGTCCCCGCCCACGCCCGCGAGGCGCGTCTCGCGCTCCTCGTCGCTTGTGTACCCGTTTTTGGTGTCGTCGTCGAAAAATCCTCGCACCCTTCCCGCCCCAGGCGGTACCACGATTTCGTCGTACGTCACCGCCCGGTAAGCGTCATACTTCTCCCAGTTCGGCCCCTTACCCTCGCCTTCGTACTCCAAATCCTCGGACTCGGTCACGACGTCGAAGTGCGCGTTTTTAAAAGGAACACGCACCGTTTCCAATCGGTGCTGCTCCGCGTCGTTTTCGGCAAAGTAAAATTTCGTGTGGCACGTGGGGGTGGCTTGCACGCCGACATCCACCCTGAATCCGGGCTGGCGGCGGTGCATCATTTCTGTAGACGACGCTACCGGTGCCCTTGGTAGGTAGTCATCGTGGGCGCCGAACGTTCGGCCGCCGAATTCGGCATCAGGGGGGTGGATCACGTCCAAGCCGCTGCCGAGGCCGGATTTGGGATCGACGTGAATGGGCAACGGCGAGTCATCTTTGGATTCGCGCAGCAGCCGTTCGGTTCTGGTTTTCGCGAGGGTGTCGAAGTACGACGGCATCACTGGAACACGTTGTCGTCGCGAAGGACGGACACGGCGAGGCTCGAACCAGGCGCGATGTCGTGGCGACGCGACGCGAGCTTTGATTGGGCGGGGATTGCGTCCAGCGAGGCCGAGGATTGCGGGATCGGGAGAAACAGTCGAAGGTGCGGTTTCAGCGGACCGACATTAGGTATTCTGTGATGAAAAACCAGGACGCGCCGTAGAAACCAAGTGGAATAGATACAAGGATTATTACAAGAGGACAAGAGATATACCAACTAAAACTCCGCGACGGATTCGAACCAACACCGTAATACCCTCACGTAGTACGTTTCCCTCCTCCCACTACTAAGTAACTAAGTCACTGACTACAACTCACTGACTACAAGTCACCGCCTCGACCTCCCACTCGGGTTTCCCGCCGCGCGCGTTGTTCCAAAACCCGCAGTTCGCTGGTGAGTTTTTTAAGCAGCTCGCGCCGTAAACGCAAAGCGCTGTGTATTAACTCCCCCTTCTCCTCGCCTAGAAGCCGGTGAGTCACCACATTTCGCACGGCGTCATCCGCCAGCTGTATCAACCCTGGGTCTGGTTTGAACTTCGTCGCCGCGACGGTTGGGGGGTCAACGCTTATCTTCACACAGTTCTCTTTTGAGTTTTTCTGTCCTTTGGCGTCTTTAGGAGCGGCGGCGATACTTGGCACACCCACACGCGTGCTGGGCACGCCTAGATTGGTCATGTCTTTGCGAAAAGAGGAACGCATGTCCTGATGACGAAACGGACCGTCCAGCTTGTTCCCGGCTCGCGCGCGTTCGACAAGCAAACGCGTCGGGGTCGCGACGACGTCGTCGCGGGTTTCACGAGGACTTTTTTTCACGCGAGTCGTCTCCGTGGTTTCTGTTCCCACGTCTGAAAGCGTAGTCGTATCGTACGCACAGCTGGTCCGGAACTTCCGCGACACCGCCGGCGCATGGATGTACATCATCCCCCTGTTCCTGTGGTGCGACTCGGTGTCACTGTAGGTGGAATCGGAGTCGGCGTTAAACGGCGTCGGCGGGCGTTGAATTGTTTTCGGGGGCGTTTTCTGTTTTTCACGAGTTGTCGCGGATTTTGAAACCGGCGTCGCGTCGAAATCGATCGAATCGTCCTCGTCAGACGACGAAGATTCGTCACCCCACGAATCAACCTCAATCGATTCGCGCCTCAAAACGTTTCCTGTAGGCACCGTGGACACCGCGTGTACCCCCGGCGCGCGTCTCGAATCGAATCGCCAAAAAGCAATTTCCTTGTTTGCCTTGGTGTCGCCCGGTCGTTCGCTCCACCGCTCGAGTAGCAAAACCGTTTCGTTGGAATTTTCGTCACCGAGCTCGGGTTGAAAATCGTGGTCGCTCGGCACCAAATCATCACACTTCATCAAAACCGGCCCGTCGCCGTTTGCTACCTTTACGCCCGCGGCGTGTAATTCTCCCGGGGACGTGTCCAATGAACCGAGAAGAACGTCGCGGTTGTCGGAGAGTCGTGCCACGATTTCAACGCGCCACGGCGAGTGGGGCGACGACGAGGGTAATTGCCCATACGAAAAATCATCCCCACTCCTCCGAAAATCAGGCAAGCGACCCGGTTCACACGAAGTACCTCCTCCTCCTCCGCCTCCTGTGAGACACGCGATTGGAACGTGCGTGGTTGGCACGCGCGCGACGAACTTGTTCGGTTTGAGTTTACCGGAGTTGTCGTCGGAGGTGTCGCCGTCGTCATCGCCGCCGTCGTTGTCTCCGTCGAACCACCGTTCAACCGCACCCACCGCCTGCTCCGTTCCGGTAACAAGCGAACTGTACACCGGCGCGTACCCGTCTCCGACCCAGCGACAGAAACGAAGCCAGACGAAATCGACCGTTGGTGTGTGTCTCAATGCGGTCGGCGCGTGACGCGAAGGGTTTGGCGAGATTGTTTTCGAGCCGTTTTTGTTTTCGTTTTCATCCGGCGTGAAAAAAAAGCCCAACGACGGTACCGAAAAGGTGACTAAAAAGTCACACACCACCCGCCCGGTTTCGTTTGGCGGCGGCGACGGGTGAGACGACAGCACGGAAACCAGAATCTCCAGACCGATTGGTGAGTTGTTAGTGTCTGTTTTTAGCGGTGACGCGTCACCGCCGGCGTCGGCGTACCTGGTTTGGTTTCGGGAAAGCGCATAGCGATGTCGCGTGCTTCGAACGGCGTTTTTTCCCCCATCCAAACCGCCTTTCTTTGATACGTTTCGTAGCACCTTTACTAAATCGACATTCGTTTCCCCCAAGTACTGCATTTCGTCTAGCCTTTCCGTGGTGATTACCCCTCTGGTTTCCGCTGGTAAGTTCCAGTCCGCGTTGACGAAAACGTCGTCGCCGTGGTCGTCGTCTCTTAATCGAAACAAAGCTAACACTGTTTTTTCGCTTCGCAGTTTCAGAAACGTTTCGTGATTCCGGTCCAGGGTTCCGCAAAGCCCGTCTAGTCGTAATGGCACGCAGAACCGGTGTGCCATGACGTTTTTTGTGGTTGTTAAAGGCTCGGTAACGCCAACGACGACCCAGTTCACGTGTCTTGATAAGTGTTTTCCAGACTGTTTTCCACTCGCGGCGAGCTCTGCGCTCTTTGCGAGTTGTGGCTTTTTCGTGGACACCGTCTTCATCGCGCTTAGGTGCATCCCTGTTTTCCGAACCCCCGGGGCTTCCACGAGCAATGCTACGAACACCCGGGGTGGTGTACTTCGTTTTGTGGCAAACACGTTAAACTGGAGGTTCGACACGCTGATGAACATCTCCAGCGCGTCGTGACTCGCGGTACGGGGGGAATCGCGAGTCACGTTTTTTTTGGCATCAGACGAACTCGCGGTCGGCACATCCGACGATCTCGAATTCGTTCGCGTCTCCAAGCGCCCATACCCCGCGGGTCTCGGAGATGCTTTGTGAGTCCCCGAGCGCCACATCGTGTACCTTCAAACCAGAAGAACAAAGCCCTCGCGAAACCGCGGCCTCGTCTGCAACACGCCCCTCTGCGCCCGCGCGTCTTGGGGAGTGTGAGGACGGGAAAACATAACGGCACTGAAATATTTGCGACCGAATAAACGAGAAAACGGTCGTTCGACCCGGCGTGACGCAAACGTGACACACCTCGTTCTACGCGTTTTTATCGTTCGAAGCGACCCTCCCAACCCTCACACCTCCCGCGCACTCAAGATGTGCTACAAAACCACCTGCCCAAGCTGCAAGAAACCCACCTGGGCTGGGTGAGGCATGCACATCGAGAGTGCGTTGAAGGGCGTTCCCGTGGAGGACCGATGCGTCTGCGAACGAGGAGGAGGAGGGGAGAGTTCGAGCTCGATGTGTTCCGTGAATTAGCCGATGGTAGCGATGTGATGACCCGATTTGCGAGGTAGCCGGAACCGTTAGTACCGGTTACCCCGTGGATCCCGGCACGCGACAGCCAAAGGTACACGCACCGCTCTGGAGATGCTTCACACTCGCCCCGAAATCCATGAATCACGACTCCCAAACCGGGTTCCATAACAAGGAGGAGACGTGCTGATACGTTCTTTCGGTGCAGCGCGAAGCGCCTCCAGCGCGAAAACAGACGAGAGGGTATTGACGGTGATTAGGTGGTAGGAGAACCGAGGTGTTAATAAAACCCATCGAAACACGCCGCATGTGTTTATCGGTACCTAGCATACGAACGAGTACACCTCACCACACGTCATCACCCCAACGCCACACTGTTTGCTCTATCAATACTTCGACGTAACACCCGGGTTGGTGTCTTCAAGCGATCCGACGATCGCGTTTCCCAACGCGCCCGGTTGGTTTTTCCGCGGCCGCTTCGCGTTTGGCGGTTCGCCGTCAACGTTTTTGTTTTCGACCGTTACGGTCTCGTTCTTCCGCGGCCGTCCAGGTCCCCGCTTCGTGGTACCCGGGGGCAACGCGGCCGGCCGCTTCGGTTTCGGTTTCGGTGTCGTGTCGTGTCCCTGCCGTAACGCGCCAGAGTTTTTCGCGCCCGAGCCCTTGGGACGCCCGCGCCCGCGTTTGATTGGCGGAAAGGCTTGTCCGCCGATAGCGTGGAGGTGTTCGCCAAGAACTCCGCCATCACTGTCACCATCATACATACCGCCACCGGTGGGAAACGAGTCCGGACCTCCGGCCGCGGCTTCCGCCGCGGCTTCCGCGATGGCGGCGTCCAAGTCGGCATCCGCCAAGGAGGGATCGAAACTCTTTCCCAGCGACTGGAAAGTCTTTCCCTTCGGAAACGCGCCTCGCTTGTTCCCTCCATCCGAGTCGTGCCCGTCCGCGGCGACATCCGCGGCGAGCAAAACGCTCATGGGGCGGTCGTCGTCGCCGTTTGGGGGAACAACACTCGGGGTCGTTTTTTCCACCTTCTTGGGTTTCTTTTTAGCCCCCTGGCCTCGCGCCGCGAGAGCGGCGTCGCGCCAAGTCGCGATCGGTTCGTTCGTTTCCCCACGGCCAACCAGTCTGGTAGAGTCATTCCCTGCGCCGAAACTCGGACCGTCCCTCTCCACCCGGAACTCGATCCGTTGAATCGCCCCCGCGTACGTCATCGCACCCGGATAGCAGTACGACGGAAGCGTCAGGGTGGGCTTCCCGTCGTTGGTCACCCTCTGCGACGTCAACACCGGCGCAAACAAAACCCCTTTCAGTTTTCGTTTCCGGCCGCCCGGTGTCACTGAGCGGTTAGTCACCCCAAATTGAGGTGTAACTCCCTCCAAGTTGGTGGGTAGTGTGCCTGCCTTTGATAATGCACGTCCAGGGATCAATCCGAGGTGGTCGTCCCCATCCTCAACCTCGCCATCACTCACCTCGCACTCGAAAAAGTACCCGGCGTCGAACCCGCCGGTGACCACGCCGATGGCCATCTTGCCGAGAAGTGATTTCTTTCCAGACTGTTTGCCTGTGATGGGTAGTGGTAAGCCTCTCAACTGTGACTGTTTGCTTGTTGAGGGTGGGAACGTGTTTGGTTGTGTCGTGACTTGCTCGCGACCCGGTAGGAAACGTGCCGACCCATGTGCCTGGTCAAGCGGCACGGGGGGCGACTCCACGTCCAACTCCAAACGCTTTCCAGAAATCGCCTTCCCATAAGACCCAACCGGGAACCCCGCTCTTTGGTAAATAAAAGAAAACGTCAGTGTTTCGTGATGTAATGTGGCCTGAGTAAACAGTCGGGCGTAATCGGGCCTTCACAGTGTGCCGCCTGATTCGGGTAACCCCCGTATGCGGCCGTACCTTTGTTCCACCAAGCTGAGTTCCGGGGACGTGATTCGCAACGCTGAGGCTTCTTGGTAAAAAGCATCCTTCACCAAATCGGAGGCGCCGGCCCACGCGCGGAGCACGCCTTCGTCGAATTTTTCGAAATCGTCACTCGGCGTTTCGCCGCGAAATCCTTTTTCCGCAATCTCCTTCTCCGCCCGGTGTTTCTTCCACACCCGGAACAAACCGAACGCGTGCGTTTCTTCCGGGTCGTCGTCGCCGCCGCAGGGGGTTTTTAGGGGCAAAGTTTTGTCAGGCGGTTGGGCCACGGTAACCGGTGTGGTTGCCACGGCTGGACAAACAGGCGCCTGCTCCACGGCAGCAGGACTCTTCGCCAAGCCCGAGGCTGCAGCCGCGGGGACCACCTTGAACAAAGCGTCGTCGTCGTCCGAGTCGCTCCCCTCTGCCGCGGCGGCGTCCTCTTCTCGAAACGCGTGAAGCGCTTCCGCTTCAAGCCGTTTCGCTTCCGTTTCCTCTTCCGCTTCCAACAGTTTCGCCTTGGCTTCCTCTTCCGCGTCGTGCCTTTCCACCACCACGCGGACCGCCTCCGTCGCCGCCGCCTCGGCGCGTCGCGTCCGGTCCTCAACCGCGCGGAGGCGGTTCGCGCTCGCCCTTGCGACGGCTCTCGCTTCCTGGGCTTTTTTGTAAAACCCACCGGAGTCGTCATCGGAGGAGTCGTCATCCGAGGACGATTCGCTGCCTGACGAAACCGCGGTCGCGACGCGCACACCGGGCGCCGCAATCGCGGCGGCGCGCGACGGCACCGCCCACCCGGCTTGGTCGGCGGGAACGTCTTTAGACATACCATCGCTTCTTCCTCTTCCTCTTCCTCTTCCTCGGCCTCGTCCTCGTCCGCGACCCCGGCCCCGGCCTCGGCCGCCACTCGCGACGACAACCGTTTCTTCCGTCGCGATTTCCGATTTCTCGATTTCCGATTGTTCGTTTTCGTCCGACTGCGGTACCCGCGGTGACACCGCGGGAACCGCGGTGTGACCCAAGGAAGGAACCTCCGCCGTGTGTATCTCTCCTCCGGCTGGGATGACCTGTGTTTGAACCGCTTCCGAGGCGACAGCCACGTGCTCCGGGACAACTGCCGGTTGTTTTTTGGAAAACGAATCGTCGTTTTTAGTCAAATACGCGGGGGCTTTCGGAAGTTCCGTGGTCGTCGTCACGGGAACCTCTTCCGGAACCGGTTCCGTCGCCGTCGCCGGACCCGGAACGTCCTCATCCTCGGTTGTTTTCTCCGCACCCGGCCCGGTCGCCACCGCCGCAGCCTTCTCCTCCGGGCTCGTAATCGGTTCGTCTCCCTGTATTCGTCGTCGCTTGCTGTTCGTCACGCCTGCCTTGTCCGTGTCCGTTCCGCCGGTCGGTCGGTCCACCTCAGCCGAGTTCTCCGGCGACGGCGTCTCACCGCCCCGCGGTTCGGGAAACCGATCCTCCGCGGTTACTTGATTTGGAGCGACTGTTTTAGGGACAGTACCAACGTCAGGACCGGTAGCCTCAGCACCCGGCACGGACGGCTCGGTATCGGCGATATCGCCCTCCGAATTCTTCGCAGCCTTTTCCTTTACACGCGGCGCCTTCGCCTTCGCCCGCTCTGCGTCTTGATCATCGCCGCTCTCCCTCACCGGCGACACCGACCGGTTCGGGTCCAGCTCGCGAACCACGGAAAGCACCACGGACATCAAATCCTTCGGGGTGGTGAGTTGCGAAGGCAACGGTGGTCCTGCAATTATTTTCTCCCGCGCGGGAGACTTACCGCAAAGCTTCGCGGCGTTGGCGGAGATTCGCCGCGAAGGCGACCGCGGTTCCGCGGAGGGCGGAGACTTGACTGGTTTGTCACAAGTCGTGTCCTTCGTTTCAGCTTGCTTTTGAACAGCATCGTTCGCAGGTGTCGTCTCAGTCGTCTTCTCCGCGACCGCGTCAAACAACCTCGCCTCCGCCGCCCTTTGCGCCGCAAGCGCCGCCTTGGCTTTGGCTTTCGGGGTTTGCAGAACGGGGGGGGGTGTTTTTTTGACCGGGGGCGGTGTTGGAACCACCTCGGGAGGTTGTTTCACCGGAAACGGTTTGGAAGGAACCTCCGCTTGTTTCGGCTGGACCGCCGGTGTTTGAACACCCGCGGGCTTGGAAAAAACAGGCACAGCGGGCGTCGGCGGAACCGACACCGGCTTGGTTTTCGGAATCACGAAGTGTTTTTGTTTCGCGACTGTCGGTGCAGCCGCCGCGGGTCGCTCTGTGCCCTTTGAGTCGGAAGTTTTCGCGTCATCCGCACCGTGCGTGTTTCCCGAGACGTGCTCGCCATTCCCCGCCGCCAACAAAGTTGTTTGTTGATGACCCACCACACCTCCACTCCCTTCATCACCGGCTCCAACCAAAAAACCAAACCCGTCAACCGCGCGTCGCAGCGCCAGCCCCTGATTGTAAAAGAATAAATGTCAGTCTTGTATGGGCAATCAGCCGGCGGAATGTGGTGGGTGGAAAATACTTACCGCGACCTCCCCGAGCGCCGCCGCCGAAGCGACGTGCGGGTCCACCACGCCTCCTATCCACAAAACCCGCGCCCCGGTAACCACGGCGACGTGGCACGCTTTGGGTTTCGGCACGAACCCAACCAGGTGCTTGCCGCTCACGCACCGCCACTGTTCCCAAACGAAACTGAAAGCCCACAAGTCGGCGAGGGTTTCGTTTCGCGAGGCTAAACCGCCGTGCACCACCATCACCGTCTGCGCCGACGCTTTTGACGAGGTTTCGGTCCCTACTGACAGCGCACTTGAATCTTTCGTTTCAGCACCCGCGTTGTCGTTCCAGAGCCTGTCAAGCCCGTCCACGTCCACAAGCGCGTCCAAGGGCAACACGTTGGCGGTGTGCCCCGCTCGCGGCGCCGGCCTCGCTTTCGACTTTACGTTCTGGTGCGTTTGACTTTGCGCCTGCACCAGGCGCCACGTTTCCGTGGACACGTCGAATGCCCACAAATCGTCCAGCAACGACTCGCCATCATCACCGCCGCACCCGCCGAATATCCAGACGGTGCCTTTTCCGTTGCCGACGCCAGAACAAGATGGCTGGAAACACGCGCTCGCGCACTCCCTTCCCGGGGGTGATATTTTCGTCGCCAACTTAGAGTGCGGCTTCCCAACCGGTTTCCCGACGACCCTCCACGCGCAGTGCAGGGTGTCAGTTGTTTTACCCAAAGTACCTGCCCCGGTGCTCTCCCCCGTGGCCTTTGTCGCCTTTTCGTAAAACTCGGCTATGTACGTATCCCCGAGCCGAGTTTCGTCGATTCCCACGCCGCCGAACAGCAACACTTTCTTGGCCGAGATGGCCACAAAGCAGCACCCGCTTCGCGGTGGCGGGGGCACCCCCGTGACCTTTAAGTCGCGCCAGCTGAACCGTTCGTCGATGACGTGCGTGTCGTTAAGAAGGGTAGTGTGTGTGATGGTGTCACCGTAGGTCGGTACCGCCCCGGGGGTCGTGCCAACTTTGCCTCCGAACACCACGTGCGCGGTGATTGGCCCGACACCCGATGGGTTCCCGTTTTCACTCGACCCAGTGCCAATCTTTATCGATGCGCACCCCGCCTGTTCCCTCCACGCCGGGCAAACCCCGGTGGTCAACAAACGTTCGCGTTTCGCCCCCCCAGCCCGGCCGATCGCGAGCACCTCCCGCGGGTCACCCCCAGGCGAACCCCCCCACACGCACGCCCCCCCGTTCGACGCCCACGCGCAGTGGCCCCACCGGAGACGCGAAGATCTCGTGTCCAGCCTCCCGCCCGCGGCGGACACACCACCGGCAGCGAAGCACGGGTCGGGCTCGTCCGGGCGCAAACCCCCGGCCGTTTCGCTCGAGATGGGCGCCCCGCGACCGCCAGGGGTAGCCCCCATCGCGCCACGGAGACCACCAAACGGTCTCACCAACGCGCGCGCGCTCTGTGAACCGCCCCCTCGGGGTGCAATGTGTGGCACTCGAGTTGTCGGCCATTTGTCTACGAGCACGAGCGAAAACCATGATTAAATTTAGCTGGAAGAATTAATCGAGCACGAGCCGCGTCGCGGTGGGAAAGAAAAGAGAACGTACAAGAAGAGACACAACACGAATTTAAGAACCAGGTGTGCTCTTACTTACAAGCGGGGGCGACAAGATCCTAGGGCGTGATGTTTGATGCACGCACGTCGTCGGGTCTTTGCGCTGGGGCGGTCGCGAGCGCTGATTGGAAACGAAAACGAGACACTGCGACGGGAATTTCACCCGAAGCGGTCTATGTTTCGTCAGACTATTTGCCCATACATTGGTAGCAAGCTGTTAAGCGCACTGATTAGTACTCCTCCGCTTCCTCTTCGCCGTCGCCTTCCGCGGACTCGGCGCCAACCTCTTCGTAGTCCTTCTCCAGGGCCGCCAGGTCTTCGCGCGCTTCTGAGAACTCGCCTTCCTCCATGCCTTCGCCGACGTACCAGTGCACGAACGCGCGCTTGGCGTACATCAGGTCGAACTTGTGATCGAGACGCGAGAACACCTCCGCGATGGCGGTGGAGTTGGAGATCATGCACACCGCTCGCTGCACCTTGGCGAGGTCGCCGCCCGGTACCACGGTGGGGGGCTGGTAGTTGATACCGCACTTGAACCCGGTGGGGCACCAATCAACGAACTGAATCGTGCGCTTGGTCTTGATCGTCGCGACGGCGGCGTTGACGTCCTTGGGCACCACGTCGCCGCGGTACATCAAGCAGCACGCCATGTACTTGCCGTGCCGGGGGTCGCACTTGGCCATCATCGACGCGGGCTCGTACGCGGAGTTGGTGATTTCTGAGACGCTGAGTTGTTCGTGGTACGCCTTCTCCGCGCTGATCACGGGGGCGTACGAGGACAACATGAAGTGGATCCTCGGGTACGGCACCAGGTTGGTTTGGAACTCGGTGATGTCCACGTTCAGGGCGCCGTCGAACCTGAGTGAGGCGGTGAGGGAGGACACGACCTGGCCGACCAGGCGGTTGAGGTTGGTGTACGTGGGGCGCTCGATGTCCAGGGACCTGCGGCAGATGTCGTAGATGGCTTCGTTGTCCAGCATGACGGCGACGTCGGTGTGCTCCAACAGCGAGTGCGTGGAGAGCACGGAGTTGTAGGGTTCCACAACCGCGGTGCTGACTTGCGGGGACGGGTAGATGGTGAACCCGAGCTTGGACTTCTTGCCGTAATCAACGGAAAGGCGCTCCAGTAAAAGGGAACCGAGACCGGAGCCGGTACCGCCGCCCACGGCGTTGAACACCATGAACCCTTGCAGGCCGGTGCAGTTGTCTGCGAGCTTGCGCAGGCGGTCCAGGCACAGGTCCACGATTTCCTTACCGATGGTGTAGTGCCCCCTTGCGAAGTTGTTCGCCGCGTCTTCCTTGCCGCTGATGAGCTGTTCGGGGTGGAACAGCTGGCGGTAGGTGCCCGTGCGGACTTCGTCGATCACGGTAGGTTCCTGATTGAAATAAAATAAATGTCAGTCTTGTATGGGCAATCAGTCGGCGGAATGTGGTGTTTGGGAAATACTTACCAGATCCAGGAACACACACCGCGGGACGTGCTTCCCCGCGCCGGTTTCGGAGAAGAACGTGTTGAACGCGTCGTCGCCGCCGCCGATTGTTTTGTCGGAGGGCATCTGGCCGCTGGAAGGTGATGTGATGGATGGAAAGGCACAGGTGATGAGGGGGAAAATAAATCTCGGTCAGCGAATTGTCGCGAAAGAAAGTCAAACGTTCAATTTATGGCGCGCAAAATGACGGAGCGTCGGAGGTGACGTGCGGAGGGATACGCGACACGGACGCGCGAGCGAGTCGCGACGGAAGTTCGAAACGGTCGTCACGACAAACCTACGCACGCGCACGCGCGTGCGTGGTTCGTGCACAGCCACGCGTCCCGTCTCCGTCGACACCCGATCGGAACAAAATTAACACCTCTAACGGGCCAATTTCAAAAGCCGCGATTCTAGTCGCTCGCGACGAACACGTACTCAGGCTGGATCCCGTGCTCCAAGCAGTAAAGCTCCCAGCACGCGTTACCCGTTTGGATACCGGCCTGGCCGATGTGGATGGAGATGACTTCGCGCATTTTGGAAGGGCGGGGGGGGGGAAGACGGCGGTGTTGAGGACCACGCGAATTGTGACTAGGCGGTCGAACGATTCTCTTTTTTGGAGTTTTTCGTGCTGTGTGACGCTTTGACCGATTGAAGCCGATGGACTCGAGCAGATTCTTTCGTTTCATACGGACCAGCGCTCGAACCGTATTTATTCGACCCTTACACGTGCTTCAAAAAAAATCAGCTTGGGCCGCGGGCACTACTCGCGATCTGAAAAAACGCGTGCCGATTGCCACGCCCGCGGCACTTCCTGCGCCACGCGCGGGTGTCAAGCCCCCATACCGTCCAAATGGCGGGCGCCGGTATGCTGAGCCGTAGCAAGTTAAAGTCCGTGGATTTTTACCGCAAAATCCCGAAAGACATGACGGAGGGTACCGTTCCTGGAAGCGTGATTTCGCTGCTCGCGAGTTTCGTGATCGCACTCCTGCTGGTGTCCGAAGTGACCAACTACTTGACGCCTCAGTTCAACACCCGAGTCGTCGTGGACAGAAGCTTGGACGGCGACTTGATGCGTATTAACTTCAACGTGAGTTTCCCGCGGTTAAGTTGCGAGTTCGCCTCCGTTGACGTCGGGGACGTAATGGGCATGAACAAGGTTCGTAAAGCATTTCCCAAATCCCGCCGACCTGCGTTCCCACACAAGACTAAAACTGACACTTTCTTGTGGATCGTGCCAGTACAACTTAACCAAAACGGTGTTCAAGCGACCTATTGATGTTGACTTGAACCCCCTCGGCCCCATTCAATGGGAACGCGGGGACAAGAAAAAACCCACGGGGCACGCGGACGAGCTTCAGCATGACAAGGCACAGGCGCTCGTGAAGTACCACGGGGAGTTGGATGCTGAACATCCAGGTTCCACCGAACCGGTTGTGGAGTTGACCGCTAAGTCGTTCGAGGGGGTGAAAAAAGAATCAACCGTGCTGTTAGTGAACTTCTACGCCCCGTGGTGTCCTTGGTCCAGGCGGCTCGATCCGGTTTGGAAAGCGAGCGCGTTGGAAGTACACGCGAAGTACGCCAAGGATTTGAAAAACAGGGTCGTTTTAGCCGAGGTGGATTGCACGAAACACGAACAGTTGTGCGTCGGGCAGCACATCCAGGGGTATCCGTCCATCCGCGTGTACACGAAAGGAAGCGACCACGTCGCGGGCGGCGGTACCCACGACCACGCGAGCTACCACGGCGACCGCACCGTGGAGGCGATTAGTAAGTTCGCGGCCGAGTTGTTACCGACGTGGAAAGCGTCGGACGCGACGCACGCCACTACAGTCGCGACGGTCCGGGACCCGAAAGAATCGCACGGCGACAGCGTGAAGAAGATCGACGGCCCGGGGTGTTCCATCACCGGGTTCGTGTTAGTCAAGAAAGTCCCAGGTACGTTTGCGTTTACCAAATCAGGCGGCACACTGTTTACCGCCCCTCTTTGACAAGACGTTAACCACTTTTCGTCCACAACCACAGGCCACCTGTGGATCACCGCGTCGAGCAATTCGCACTCGTTCCACCCGGAAACGCAAAACACGAGCCACGTGGTGCACCACTTTTACTTCGGGCAGCAGCTGTCACCTTCGCGAAAGAGGTACCTGGAAAAGTTTCACGCCGGGGTTGACGCGTTGGGGGTGGTGGAACCTTCTTTCGGGGGCAAAATAACAGACGGCAAGGTACGGCCGTAGTGGCTTTCCCAAATCCCGGACGCCTGTTTTACCTCTACCGCCGGTGACTGTGTCCGGCCCGATTACGGTGACTGTTCCGACCGATTACCACGACTGTTGTTCATACATCGTCCAATACACGTCCAACACGCGCCCAACAAGCGACTGACCCTTTTCCTTTACAACAAACAAGAAACGCGACGCGCAAAAAGAAGACTGGCACGACAAGTTGGCGCACACGGAGTTTCCTTCTCTGGACGGCGGCGTGACGCACGAGCACTACCTGCAAACAGTGCTCACCACGATCAAGCCCTGGGGCGCATCAAGCGGATTCAACGTGTACGAGTACACGCAGCACTCGCACTTCATGAAGGCTGATGAAAAAGAATCCCCCCGGGCGAAGTTTCACTTCGATCCGTCGCCCATGCAGATCTACGTCGCGGAGGAACGGCAAAAGTTCTACCACTTCATCACCACCCTGATGGCCATCGTTGGAGGGGTGTACTCCGTGATGGGCATCGCGGACGGGTGTTTGCACAACGGGTTGCAGATGATCAAAAAGAGTAACCTGGGGAAACAGGGGTAACTAACGGACGGGGGTGGTTTATTTTGAAAGGGATACTATTTTGATCGCGAAAAACTTTTGGAGCGTAGCGTCGACCTTGCGAATATCGCGATGATTCACATTGATGATTCATCACTCAACGTGTTATATTACAAGTCCTCTCTCGGCATCTCGCCGAGGTACGCCTGCGTTCCGGCGAGCATCGCGCGTAGTTTTTCCCGCGCCAACTTGGACGCTTCTCTCAGCGCTTTCGATTCGGAGTCGGTTTGCAAATCCACGGAGGACGCGGTTGATTTCGCGGATGGCGACGCGCTTGGCGCCGCTTCGGGTGACGCTTCAGCTGCGTGAAGTGACGCTTCAGGTTCCCCCTCAGAAGTATCCAACGTATCCCCCGCCTCGTTTCCAGCACGACGAAGCACATCCCACGCCTCGTCCCCAGCGCGGATACCGTCCCCAGCATCCCCAGCAGCGTCCCCATCCTTGTCCCCAGCCTCGTCCCCGTCCACCGTTTGTCTTCGCGTCGCGTTCCGTAGCATCCCAATCTCTGCCCGCGCCGCGCATAAGTCCGCGGCGAGTTCTCGGAGCATTCGCCCTGCATCCCGCGCGCCAATCTCCGCGGCGAGCCGTGCGACGCGGTGCTGCTCCGCCTCCGCGGAGGACACTGTGGCGGCGGCGACGCGAGCGGCGGTTGCGAACGCTCTTTTCTGATTGCGAATCGTGTCGGTTTCCGATTTCAATCGCGAAAGGCTCAAAGACCCCGGGTACTCCAGCCGCACCGTGATCAAGCTCTCAGAATCAGTCACTTCTTTAGCTTCCGAGTCCTCCTTCCCAGTCCCAGGCTCGCTTGTGTTGTCCTCCTCCGCCTCCCCCACCCGTGCCGCCGTCTCGTACGCGACGCGCGCTTCGGTTAGTTTCCGCAGCGTCTCGGTTCGCGAACGCGTGATTTCCCGCAAAGCGGCGTCGCGCGTTTCATTCGCCGCCTCCGCCGCGCGCTGGGCGTCAATCTCGGCGAGGTACTGGGCGTCTCTAGAGTCTGCTTCCGCAGCTTTCGCCAGTGCGCATTCTTTCCGCAGCCGGTCGTTTTCCTTTTTCAAAACACAAAGTTCGATTTGGACCGTAGCGGCTTTTTCTTTCAACTCTGATTCTTTCTCCGCGAACGCGTCTCGTAACTTCTCAATTCGCGACTCACCCGCCTTCGCCACCTCCCTCTGTTCCAAGGTCACCGCCAGCAGCCGACGCTGGTTAAGGCGCACCTCGGTGACCGCGGTTCGCGCGTCAACCGACGCGTCCGTTGCGGTTTTGAAACTCGCGGCGCGCGTCGCCGATTCCGCGTCGAGTTTTTCGTTGGTATCGCCCGCTAAACCCCTAACCTCCGCGACGTCAAACGCGATGGAGGTCAACAACGCGGTGGCTTTTTCGTTACTCTCGCTCGCATCACGCGCAGACGCCGCCGCGGTTTCGCACAGCATCGCGAACGTTTCCTCATCGTTCATTTGATTTTTGGAAAGCTCTTCTCTTCGGTGTCTTTCATCCCGCGAAAACTTATCAAGCGCGTTCGAGTGCGACAACAACTTCTCGAGTAACTCTGACCTTAAACTTTTCATCTCAGCATCGCTGTTTCGTTCGAATTTCGTAACCTGCGAGTTTAACTCTGCAGTAGTACCAACACCAGCAGCGACGGTTTCGTGAAGCGCCTCAAGAGTCGTTCGCAGCGCGCTCGCGACACCCTCCGAGGCTTTCTCCGCGGCGCGGGTGGCGGCGCTGGACTCGGCGGTCACTCGCGCGTGCGTCACCCGCAGCGTCTGCAAGGTTTCGTTTGCTTTTCTCAAATCCAGACGTGCTTTGTCACACGCGTCCCTCGCGAAACTCGTTTCCCCCGCCTTCTCAAAGAGCTCCTCGCGTAAACGACGCGACTCGTCGTCCACCCATTCCTTCAGGAGAACCGTTTGGTCGTCAAGTTTCGCGGCGAGCCTCGATTCTAGGTTAGACTTGTCGGATGCATGCGGTACCGTAAGATGACCTGCAGTTCCATCCCCAGAACGTACACCGCGTTTCTTGTGTGTGTCGTCGTCTGTCGGGAAGGTGTCGGTTCCAAATCCCAATCGCTCTAGCGAGCTCGCCACGCGGTTCAGTTCGTCCCTCGCCGCGAAGTCGCCGCCGCCTCCTTTTTTTACGGAGTTCGTCGTCTTACTCGTGACGACCCCGTCCCTAACCGCCAAGGCCGCCCGCAACTGTTTGATTTCCCGCTCCATGAGCTCGCGCGACACCCCTGGGGTGATGCCTAGCGACGTGCCTGACGGTGGTGTGCTTGCTGCGTTTGTTATCGTACCTGCGTTAGGTACCGCTCCCACGGTAGTCCCACCTCCTTCACCACCACCAACCGTACTCACCACGACTCCGGACGGGAACAAGTGTTTATCCACGTGCCGGTCGATGGCGGCGTCGGGCGCCCCCCCCCGGCGTAGCATGTCCTTAAGCGCGTCCACTGTTTTGTCCCGTTCCACAAGGTCACTCTGTGCGGCTCGAAACTTACTGAGCAGCGCGGATGGGGATTGCGCGACGGGGCCCCCCTCGTTTTCTTTCCTCGACGAAACCGTAGAGCGACTCGCCAGGCCTTTCGCGAGCAAATGGCGGATGCGCGACGCCGCGTTCAGGGCCACGGTTCGCGCCTCATCATCCACCATCGCGGTTTGTGCCGCGTACATCACAGCGACCACCGGCTTCGCAATCGAACCAGGTCGCGTAACCGGGCGCTTCGGCCGGGCCGGAACCGGGGGCTTGTCCGGAACGAGCCCCTTGGCCATGGGGGCGTGCGGTGGAAATGACGAAAAGCAACTCTTGGAAACGGCTCATTCCCAGGCCAGGCGGCAAACCGCCACGTGCCAAGCGCTGAGAGAATTCAAAACAAGTTGGCACCGCGCATCTCGACGGCGTGTGCCCACACATCTCTTGACGCGCGCGCGCGTCCCCCCCCACGTATCTCTAGTGCTCGCCATGGCGTTCTCGTTGACCTCGGTGGTGAACGAGGAGTTCAAGATGATGGGTTTGAGTTTGCGGGGCGACGCGATGACCGCGGTGGTGGGGTTTTTAGAGCGCGCGGTCGATGCGAACTCCAGTTTAAGCAAGATGTTGGACGCCCTCGACGCGCGTGCGTTAACCACGAGCATCGTGGACAAGGCGATCGTGGATGAGGTTGTGCGGGGGCTCGATAAACAGGACAAAATCACGGTTGGTGGTTTCGATGCGGATGGGAACGACAGAAACAACGCTTCCCAAGGAGGACACGGACACGCTCAGATGGACGAATACGACGGCATCACGATCGTGGATGCGTTCAAAACGCCCAAGTTCACGTACGACACCCAGCGCCGGGTGTTCCACGAAACCACGGGCAAGGGAAAGACGGCGTCCGGGTCCATCAACGCGAACGCTAACTCCAAAATAGAGCTGTACCGGGAAAGGTTCCTTTTACTGCAACAGCGAATACAACGGCACAGGATGTTTCTGAAACCCGCGTTTAACTGCGGGGCGAGCTCGAGGGTGCACTGCGAGTTAACGCCGCTCACCGGGTTGCTGGGCGCGTCCGGCGAAACCAAGTTCGTGATGGGTTGCCTATCGCAACTGGAAGATGACCGGTTCTTTTTAGAGGACTTAACCGGGCAGATTCAAATCGATGTCTCGCACGCCGCCACGTCAAGTGGGCTATTCACCGAGAACTGCATCGTCGTGGCGGAAGGCGAGGTTCGCAAGGACGGGGTGTTTGAAGGTACGTATTGGGGCTTTCCCAAATCCAGGCACTCTATTTACCGCGCCTGTTTGACCATTTGAGGGTAACACTAGTATCAACTGTTACCACTACATGCAGCACAAGTGCACTGTTCGGCCCGAATCCGGCCGACTGTTTACTCACACGAGTCACGAGAAGACTGACGTTTACTTTTTTTCGTATCAGCGAGGGCGTTGGGGTTCCCCCCGGGCGAAGCGCGGGAAGAATCCGCCAACGCGTCCGCGCATTGCGATTTCTTCGGCGCCGGCAGGTTGCGCCCGGCGGATGTGAAACGGTTGGTGGAATCCGAAGCGGTCAGCACGAGCGACATGTTCGTAGTGGTCAGCGACGTGTGGCTGGATAAACCCACCACGCTTTCGCGTTTGAAAATGATCTTCGAAGGCTTCGACGGGAGCGACGCCATTCCAACCATGTTCGTGTTGATGGGCGATTTCTGTTCCACCCCGCTGAACACCGGGAACATGCAACAAGGGGCGAACTTCGAAACCTACAAACAAGGGTTCGACCGGCTCGCGAGTTTACTGGAACACTTCCCGCGGTTGAGGTGCGGAACTTTCCCAAGCACCACACTCCGTTTCCCTGATACCTGCACTGTGCAGAGTACAGGGCCTACCCTTCCCAATCCCGGATATACACGCGGCCTTACGAGACTGACACTTTCGGCGTTAATCGTACCAGGCAAGAATCGCGCTGGGTGTTCGTCCCCGGGCCGGGCGATCCGGGCATCACGGCGGCGTTACCTCGGCCGGGGTTGCGGAAAAGCTTGGTGGGGCGGTTACCGGCGGTGTTACCCAGGGTAACCTTTGCATCGAACCCGTGTAGGGTTCGGTACAAATCACAGGACTTGGTGTTTATTCGTGAAGACCTGCAGTCGCGCATGCGCCGGGCGTGCGTTTTGCCGCCCACTTTGTTGGAGCTCGAGAAAAAGCTTCCACCTACCACGCCCCCCACGAACCCGGCGAAGAAAGCGCGAGTTGGGCATGACGACACGGAGGGAGACGCTATTGACGACGCGACACGGATGTTCGACGACGCGGTCGACGCGACAGGTGGTGGTGGCTCGCCGACCACCGCCAACAACAGCGACAGCGACGCGTCGCCTTCCAAAGACGAGAACGAGCACAAAGAAGAAAGCGAGTGGGAGCAGCGCCCTCTTTTCAAGCACCTCGCGGCGACCTTGGTGCAGCAGGCGCACCTAACCCCCCTTCCGATTCAGCAAACCCCGGTGTATTGGGACTACGACCACGCCCTGCGCCTTTACCCGGCGCCGCACAGCGTGATTCTGGGGGACCGCACGGAACAGCAAGCGCTGGCCAAGTTTGAAGGTTCGTATTTCGTGTTTTGTATTTTTCCCAAATCCAGACACAACGTGTACTGCCACGTATGGAGTGCAGTGACGCAAGTCTTACCACTACATGCGCGCATCTGAAAACAAGACTGTTCAGCCCGTATCCTACGACTGTTTGCCGATTGTCCCGAGTAATTACTCACACAAGTCACGGTCCCGACTGACCTTTTTCTTCCACAAAAACAGACACCGCGTTTGCGAACCCCGGGTGTTTCGCGGACGACGGGAGCTTCGCGGTGTACTTCCCCGCCACCAGGTAAGTATTTCCTGCGTTACCACATGCCCCCGACCGATTGCCCATACTCGTACCAGAAGGGATGTCTTACCTCTGACTGTTTGTCCACACGGCGCGATACACAAGACTGACGCTTTTTCTTTCTCATTCAGGGCGGTGGAGTTCTCCGCGGCAAGTTAGGCGGGGGGGCCCATGGGTTGTGTACTATTAGGGGAGGAAGACGCGTTGGACGGTTGGATCGGTTACGGTTGGAACACTCGTCGTCATCATCATCGTCGCTCACAATCACTACCAGTCTCGTTAGTCTCGTTACCAGCGGTCGCGTTACCAGCAGTCTCGTTACCAGTACTCACAATCAACACAAGCAGTCCTTGGTCTCGTTACCGTCACGCCGCCCCACGAAGCGCGTGTTCCTTAACTCGCGCCGCCAGCGCGCTCTTCACCCCCGACACCGCCAACTCGTTTTCCTTGCAGTACTTTTTTAAAACCGCGGCGGTGCACCGTCCTAACTCGTCGGTTTTCGCCAGCCCGAGAAAGTCTATTTCCGTGTCGCCTAAACCGTCCCCGACCGTTTTCGGCCGTTTCGCCTTTGGGGCGGTTTCGTCTTCCAGCCGCTCCGCTTCGTGATTCGTACCGTAGGTCGATTTTAAAAAACTCTCCACGATTTCCATAACCCCCAGGCCTTGCAGCTCCTCCGCGGTGGGCGGTTTTGTCGGGTCTATCGTTTTTTCGTCGTACTCCATCCACGGCAAATCGAGCGCCTGCGGTTGTTAACGAAAAGGGTCAATCTTTCGTAATGTTCTCGTAAACTGTATGAGTAAACAGTCGTAGGATTTGGGCCGAACAGTCACCCGAGTTGAATTCTTATCAGTGCACTTGTTACGGCCGTAGTGTACTCGACCAGGGGCTGTAAACAGTGTGCCTGGATTTGGGAAAGACCCAACACGTACCTGGCACTCCAGCGCCCGGTAGTGCCGCGCTAGCGTGGGGTTGGCAATATCCGCCGGGTCGTAGGTGTCGATGGCGAGGGCGTCGATGAGGTGTTCGCATTTTTTTACTTGGTCAAAGGACGCGCCGCCCGTGGAACCCGGAACAGCCGCGAAGAGATTCGGCGCGTCGCCGCACGCCGAGGCGGTGGCTTCACTCAACACGCGCCCGTCGTGGTACCGCTCGGGGTTCCGTATGTCGTCGAAAAAAGGCGTCTGGATCATGTGTAGGCCGATGAGCTCGCCGTTGACGTTCGTCGCGGGCGTCAAAACGCACCCGCGAACGCCCGCATCCCGTGTGCCGGTTCGCGCCACCACACCCACCCCGACCCGGTTCCTATCGCGCATCGCCTCCACGATCGCGGTGAACGCGGAGGTAGAGTTGTTAGTCTGCGGTTTTTGTGAACCGGCCAGCGCGGTTGACGCCGCCGCACCTCCTCCCCGGTACGCGGACCCCCTCCTCCCCCCCGCACCCGCGTCGCCGCTCGGCCGCATCAACCGCGCCGGCCGGTTCGTGGTTTGCCACCGCAAAAGATCTTCGGTTAGTGCCTGCGTGTTTTCGCGAAACCCGTAAAGGTGCACGCCGTCCGTGGCAACGGCGCGCTTCGCGTCCCCCTGTTTTTGCGCAAGAAAAAGGTCAGTTTTGGCGTCTCGTGATGGGCGATTTACGCACAGCGGGGAAACAATCTTGTATTAACAGTGCACGTATTGTAGTGTGACCGGACGTATTGTAGTGTTAAGACTCGCGTAACCGCACTCCGTTATCCTACTCCATTGTGATGGTAGGACGTGCGCGTAACGGCATTTGCGGTAAGAAGTACCATCTTAACAGTTGCCAGTACCGTGTCAAGTTACCACGGGGCCCTGGTAAATGTTAAAATGGTACCACGGTACTGGTAAACGTTACGCGCGCCATACGCGGCGGTCAAAAACAAACGGCGTGTCGTGATTTAGGAAAGCCCCGAGCACACGTACCAGCTCGTCCGGCGTGACCACCACCCTCACGCCCCCGATGTCGACGCACTTGCTGGTGATCGCTTCTGGCGGCACGTAAGCCCCAACCGCGGTTGAGACGAAAACGGTTTCGCAGTGCACGGTGGACATGTCCCGGGCGTGCACTTTCGTGGCTTTGGGTTTCTTGGCACGCGCGAACGGCGCGTACAAATCCACCGCGATGCGCTGGTCGTCCCCCACCCCGAACTGAAGGAAACACGATCTCACCTTCCGGACTCTTCTTGACATGCGCTTGAACTGCCTGGTGACTAAATCCAAGCCGAAAGCGTGGGTTGGGGTCATGTCCGTGTTGTCCGTGTTGTTACCGCCCGCGACCAGGGCGTTCATGTTGCCGTCACCGGTACTTTTACCCTTGCCACCGTTACTTCTGCCGTCGCACGCCACCAGCTCGTGCCCTGTGAATGTAAAAGAAAAATGTCAGTATTGTATTGGGCGATGTATGGACAAACAGTGACCAGCTGAGAGATAAAACAGTGGTGGGATTTGGGAAATGCAAAATACGTACCCGTCAACACGAGCGCGTTCGAGTGGTTCGCGGCGGTTCCGGCGCCGGGGTTGTTTCCGTCGTCCTGACCGGGCTCTTCGTCATCCTCATCCGTGTCGTCGGCGCAACACGTTACTAGGTTTTTGTAAAACCCGTTGACGCCGTCGAAGGGGATTATCGTTTTGTGCACGGCGGCCGTCGTCGTCGACCCGGTATCGTCCGCCGTTTTCGGTAACGCAAACAACCGGATGTCGATCCCGTGCACGTTGGTGAACTCCCTCCACTGCGACGTGAGTTCGAATCCGGTACGCCCGTTTGGGGTGGTTTTTCTTTGTCCCGGAAATGTTTGCGCACTAGCGGAAGAACCATCAACAAGCTCGCCAATCGGGTCGTCCCGGTTCGTAAACAGCAAAACCCGCTTCGCCACTCTCTGCGCCACCGGGTGGTCGTTCAGCATCTCGCGCGCCACATGGTGGGATTTTAACAACGTCTCGTAGTACGTCGCGTGGGTAGAAGTGTTCAGGGTGCTTGTTGGTGTATCCCCGCAAGTGCCAATGGGTGCTTCCCCGGTTCGAACCCGGGAGTCCAACCGGTTTTTGTTTTTTGACCAGGAAGGAAGCACACCAACCGTCTCGACGAATCGTTTCTCGCCGTCGTCCCCGAGCAAGTTGCCCAGCTCTTGAATCCGCCGCGCGCTAGGTACGGCCATGCGCTGAGAGTAAACGAAACAAAGCGTCAGTCTTGAGTCTTGCGTATGAATGTAATGTATAGGCAAACAGTGCACTTGTGATGTATGTAGAATCTCCTTTTAATGACCGCGGTGGACGTCAAAGAGGGGCGGCAGAAACATGTACGGCGGGATTTGGGAAACGCGCAACACGCACCTGCAACACAAACACGTTGTCTCTGCCCGACAAACCTCCAACTTGTTCATCCAGGCCTCGGCTGTTTTTGGTGTTGAAAAACACAACGCCTTGTTTATCGCTGGGTGCGCTGACAATACGGTCCCGTAGCATGGATCGCGCGCACTCGATCGCGACGTCGAGGTAGGTTTGGATTTTTTGTTGTTGCGATTGCTTCGACGAGGAACCTCCATCGGTAACCCCCGCGGAAGTATCACCCAACGCGTTCGTCGTGCCTCCCGGCGCGCGTTGCAGCATCGCGGGTGAGGCGTCGATCAGGAACACCACGGCTTCGCGGTCCATCTGGGGTGTGTGGGTTTGGGTGTTCAGAGAGTTAAAGGGTTGCAGGGTCAGGCACACTTGGTAGTGGTCGGACGCGTTGCATTCGCAATCTTGGCACCCTCGAACGATGGATGCAAGGACGAAAAACGTGTTCTCGTCGATTCGTGGTAAGGAACCGGGTTCCGCAAACGCGGGAAGTACGGGAAACCCACCTCGACGTGTCCGTCGTCCTCGTCGTCGTCGTCCTCATCCTGGATGTCGTGCCACGCGGAAGACATGGCGGCGATGGTGGGCGGAGCGCTGCGAGATCTGACATGAAGTTGGCACAGCTGCTGGCTCGCGAAAAATGAGCGCAAGCAAAAAAATCTGAGACGAGCGAACGAGTCGCAACGAATCGTTGTCCCTTTTTCATTCTCGCCCGCACATGGCAGCCGCCCCTCCCAAGAAGCGGGGGGCAAATCCCGCTACAACCTCGCCGCAAAAGAAAAAGGAATACGCGAAGTTTCGCGGCATGGTGACGGCGCAGAACATGCCATGAAGGTATCCGACACAACCACGTGACAAACCGCTGAGCGAAATCATCAAAGGAAGATTGGAACGCTGCTGGACGGATAAGCACGGGAGAAAGTGGGATATCGGAAATAAAACACTGGCTCCGCTTTATCGGCGCGCTTTGCGGGTTGAAAAGGCGCCTAACGCCTGCGCAACAAACAAGAGTAGAGTACCAACACAAGACGTGTCGCACACGAACGTTTTACAATCGAAACATTTGCAAATGAAAAGAGTGACAAAAAACACGGAACGCGACCGCCGCGAACCAATTTACGGACTCGCCGTGACGTCGTCGAATTACGCCGCGCAATCTGCCACTATTCAGCGCCTGAACGAATTGAGACGGTTGAAAAAACGAACCGCGGCGAACTCAGCGCGGCGAATGGAAAACTTCGGCCCGATCGACCCGGGTACGGGGTTTCGGATGCACAAAAAGGCCTTCGCCGCGGCCGAGCAACGGCAACGCAACGCCTCCGCGGTCCACGTCGCCGCGTTCCACGACGTTTGGAGTCGAGCCACGAAACGAGTGCTGTCGGGTCAAAAAAAAGAAAAACGCGTTTCAGTCGTGGGCGGAGCGAAGCCGGGCGCAACCTTGATTTCCCTGGTACCGGAATTCGCGGTGGTGCGGATAAAACAATTGGCCCCGCGACTTGTGCATCGGACGAAACCTGTCGCGCTGATCAACTTGGAAACAATGATGGCGGAGTACGCGGTACCCGCGGCGCGGTACCCGCGGATGAAGTCGCGGCGCCCGACGCGTTTTGGAGAGCGGCGGTTGACGGTATGGATGAACCAAATCACACCGGCGACAAAATCACCTGTGCGTCATACGTGAGATGCAAAAAATGCGTTGCGAACGCAATCATGAGGCGGTACTGGAATAGCTCACAGTTAACATCTGAAGGGTGGCGGAAGAAACATCGAGTAACGGCGCTGGAGAAGTGGCGACGACATGTTGAGGCGATTAGATAGTCTGGAAACCAACAAGCACAAACGATGGCTACTACAACTACCGTCGCCGTTTCGGCGGCGGCGCCTTTTCCGATTCCGAACCCGATTCGGATTCTCTGGAAGCGTCTGATTCTTCTTCGTCGTCTGAGTCTTCGTCTTCATCGTCGTCTTCATCTTCAGAGACATCGTCAGAGACATCGTCATGTTCGTCTGCATCGTCTGCATCGTCTTCATCGTTATCGTCGTCCTCACCGTCCTCTTCGTCCTCCAACTCCCCACCCGCCTCTTCCCCCGCGAGCTCGACGTCGCTCTCGCTTTCTTCGTCATCCTCCATCTCACCCTCCTCGCCCTCTTCCTCTTCCTCCTCCTCCTCCTCCTCCTCCCCATCGCTCTCCGGGTCCTCCCCTACCCAGTGCTGTTCCAGGAACTCGCCCGCGGTGTCCAGAATCCAGTCGCTTGGTTGTTCGCCCCAGCGCGAGCCGCTCCCGACGCCCCAAAACAAAAACTCGCCAGGGTCCCAGACTTTGCCCTTGGAAAGACGAAGCGCTGATTGCAAATCGTAGTCGCCAGTTGTGTCACATAACCCAGCGGTCGCAGCGTTTAACTCGTCATTTACCGTCTCGGTATCCGAGTCACTCCTTTCGTGACTCCCGTCATCATCTTC
>Ga0209710_1000195_pt1 | contig 67099 bp, 73 predicted proteins | sample ArcticOcean_MG_C_5_FD_187436 | JGI IMG/M metagenome (GOLD analysis project Ga0209710, IMG submission 187436) | Marine microbial communities from western Arctic Ocean - ArcticOcean_MG_CB4_138 (SPAdes) (version 2) | ecosystem: Environmental > Aquatic > Marine > Oceanic | place: Arctic Ocean...
CCAACAGGGTATATATTTTTGAATGGGATATAGTGGCCTAATGACTCGAAATCATCATGTGGAGTAAACTGACTAATTACGCCATAAGGCTTATTGAATAATAAAATCATAAATTACTAGAGAGAGAGATAAAAAGTATATGGCTAGCAAAATTAAAATTCCTATTAGTGGAGAAGCAATAAATGTTAATTCTAACTTTAAGTTAGATGTTCCTAATAATCCAATCATACCCTTTATCACGGGAGATGGAATTGGCGTTGATATTACACCGGCTATGCAATCAGTTATTGATACATCAATAAGGAAAGCATATGGAGATACAAAAAAAATTGCTTGGATGGAAGTCTATGCTGGAGAAAAAGCTACTAAAGTTTATGGGGATGATATATGGCTACCAGAAGAAACTGTGAAAGCACTTAAAAATTACACGGTATCAATTAAAGGCCCGCTGGCAACACCAATAGGAGGTGGGATTCGCTCTCTTAATGTTGCATTAAGACAACAGCTCGATTTATTTGTGTGCCTAAGGCCTATAAGATATTTTCATGGGGCTCCCAGCCCAGTAAAAAGACCTCAAGATACTAATATGGTTATATTTAGAGAAAATACTGAAGATATATATGCTGGCATAGAATTTCCATTTAATTCAGATGAAACAAAAAAAATTATCGAATTACTTCATTCGTTCGGTGTAAAGAATAAAATAAGATTCCCAGATACGTCTGCGATAGGAATTAAACCTGTATCAAAACAAGGAAGTCAAAGGCTAATAAAGAAGGCAATAGAGTTCGCAATAAAAAATAATCGAAAAACAGTTACCCTGGCGCATAAAGGGAACATCATGAAATATACAGAAGGTGGCTTCAGAGATTGGGGGTATGAGCTTGCCGAAAAAGAATTTGGAGCAGTTAAAAACAACATGGGCTATTATGAAATAACAGCTGATAAAAAAATTAATGGAGGCAATAACAAACTCATTATTAAGGATATGATTGCTGACGCATTTCTTCAGGATATTCTACTCAACCCAAAAGATCATGACGTGGTTGCTACCTTGAATTTGAATGGTGATTACATATCTGATGCTTTAGCAGCACAAGTTGGAGGGATTGGTATCTCACCAGGGGCAAACCTATCGGATACAACTGCAATATTTGAAGCAACGCATGGAACAGCCCCATCAATAGCAGGAATGAATATAGCGAATCCAAGCTCACTTATTTTATCAGCTCAAATGATGCTTGAGCATATTGGATGGGTGAAAGCCTCAGAAGTTTTAAATGGATCGTTTGAAAAGACGCTCAAAGAGCAACAGATGACATCTGACTTGGCAACAAAAATAGAAGGGTGCAAATCATTATCAACTAATGAGTTTGCAACTGCATTGATTGCAAATATGTAAAACATGCTCTTATAAAAAGAGCTTGTTTTAAAACCTAATCAGCCGGTTGGATGTTCGAAGCCTGTTTGCCCTTTGGGCCGTCAGTAACTTCGAAAGACACTCTCGCACCTTCTTTTAAACTTTTGTAGCCCTCATCAACAATAGCTGAAAAGTGAGCAAATAAATCATCACCACCATCATCGGGAGTGATAAAACCAAAACCTTTTGAATCATTAAACCATTTAACTGTTCCTGTAGCCATTACGATAAATCCTTTACAAATTTGGGAGGCACCCTAAAGATTGAATTCTAAAAGATTATGAAACTTAAAAAATAAGACCCACAAATGTGTGTATTCAGAAAACAACCGCCTTGTTGAGTTTTTTACTCGTATTCATTTAATATGTCAAGCAATTTTAATCTTTTAAAAGCCTAATCTATATATGCTTTTCGATTTCTTTTAAAGGAATTGCGCCCGGAATTTTCTTTCCCGATGAAAATATAATTGTAGGTGTTGAGCTAATGCCTAGATCTCTCCCAAGAACCAGAATATCTTCAATTGGAGTTTTACAATTACCATTATTATTTGCCATTATATTTCTCAACATATAATCGTTCCAGGCTTTTTCTTTATCTTCTGCGCACCAAATTTTTTTTGATCTAATCTCTGCCTTCGGGTGAATTGCCAGAGGAAATAGGAATGTATAGATTGTAATGTTATCTAATTCCGAAAGTCCTTCTTTCTCTAATTTCTTACAGAATGGGCAATCAACATCAGAGAAAACAGCAACCTTTCTTTCGCCATTGCCCCTAACCACTTTAATGGCTTTATCAAATGGAAGCCTTAAAAAATTAACTCTAGTTAACTCATCAAGTCTATCACTAGTAAGATCAATTTTAGTTTCAGGATCAACTACCCTTCCCTCAACAATTAAAAAAGAAAAATCTTTATTTGTATAAATAATTTGACCAGAAATAAGTACTTCATAAAGGTTATTAAAGTCTGTCTTTTGTATACTTTTAATTACTAAATCAGGATAGCTTTGATTAATTTTTTCCTGCAATTCTTTTTCATCTGAAAATACTAATAATGAAAAACTAAACAATATAATAGTAATTATGATTTTCATGTTGTTGCCTTTTTTATAAAAAAATTTTTAATAGCACTACTATTGTTGACTAATTTAAGTCCTTTTCGTATTATTTTCTGAGTTACGCTATTAGGCGAAGAAAATAACCATTGTAAGGATGTTGTTAATTTTGAAAATTGTTCAATATCAAGACGTCTAGAACGCTCATATTTCCTCAAAAATCCTTTAAGTCCAATATCGGTATACTTAGTTGTTTTTATTAATTCTTGTAAATTTATTATATCTCTTATCCCTAGGTTTAAGCCCTGTCCAGCCATAGGATGAATAGTGTGTGCCGCATCACCTATAAGCAAAATTCTTTTAACAAAGAGATTTTCTGATATTGCTTGTTTAATTGGGAAGTAATTTCTTTCACCAATGTTTGATATGAATTGCCTTTCAAAATTTGTTCTTGATATAAATTCACTTATAAAGCTTTCATCATCATATGCTCTAAATTTATCGGTAAGCTTATCATCGCATGACCAAACTACAGACATTTCATTTTCAGATATTGGCAGTAAAGCTAGAATGCTATCATCAAAAAAGTACTGTTTTGCATGGTTGGCTTTATTGCCATCTATAATAAAATTAAATGTAATAGCTTGCTGACCAAAATCTTTTTTATTTTTCTTTATTTTTAGTCGGTAAACATCATCGAGATTCGACCCATCACACCAAATGCAAATATTTGAGTAAATATCTTCCTCGTTGTTGGTAATTTTTATATAGTTATCATGATTCTCTAATATTATTTTATCTTGATATAGAAATTTTATACTTGACTCATTAAGTGACAAATCTACTGCCTCCAATAAGTCTTTCTCCTTGACCATAAATGCTAATATACTCTTATGATATTCATCCAAATCAAATCTTAAGCTTTCTTGTTCGTCCTCATAATAAATATCAATTTTTTTTATTGGGTAGCCAGAACTAATAAAAAAGTTTGGAAGTCCAATACTTTTGAACCAAGTCATTGATGAAGGAGAGATAGCAAAAATCTTATTAAGCGGTTTAGACATCTGGTTTATAACGCGAATAACTTCAAACCCGTTATTGACTAACATTTTAGATGTGAGTCCAGCAACTACTCCACTCCCCAAAACAATAATAGGCTTAATTTTTTTATTTTCCATAGCTCATTTTCTGAATGAATTTTTTCTTTAATATTGGAGTGCAGTCCAATATTGTCAGAGCTAAGCCCCTTAATCTATTAATTCCAATAAAATCATTTGTAAATACAGTAGTTAAGCCTTCTGTTATTTTTAACATACTCTCTGTTTCTACTTTCCTTAATTTTATGTAGTTTTTTATCAATCCATCTAAAGATTGCATTGTTGCATTATTGATAATTAGTTCTGATAGAGCCAGAGCATCTCTTAGCCCTGTATTTAGGCCCTGGCCTGCAACAGGGTGCATTATTTGAGCTGCATTCCCAATAGCTACAACATTTTTATTGTGTATGGTAACAATTGATGACTGAACTAATGAAAAACTAATCCTTTGTTCACAATTTTTAAATTCTCCTACTCTCTCCCCAAACTCTTCCTGTAGAGCCTTTAAGAAATCTTTTTGGCCTAATGCTATCAGATCATTTATTTTATCCTTGGGACCGGTCCAGACCAAAGAATAAGCCCCTTGATGATTGGGTAAAAGTGCTATTGGTCCGGTAGATGTAAATCTTTCAAATGCAATATTTTTATGGGGTTTATCAGAAGACACCTGAGTAACTATTGCTAAATGATTGATTATCTTTTCTTCTCTTGCTATGCTTAATCCATCTATATAAGAATGTCCTCCATCAGCTAAAACAAGAAGATTGCAATCAAGAGTTAATAGTTTGCTAGCTTGATAACAAATAATTTTCTGTTTATCATCTGCAATGTCATCAATTTTTTCTACTTTAGTCTCGTAGAATAACGTTATTTTTTTTTGCATCCTTATTTTTTCTTCTAAAGCCACCATTAGGTCTCCATAAGCTAGGATATAACCTAGTGCGTCCGTATTAAATTCATCAGCACTCAATTTAGAGCGCCCAAATGTACCTTTTTGAGAAGTATGTATAGACTTAATTGGAATAATTTTATCTTCTATATCATTCCATATATCAATTTTTTCAAGGATATATCGACTACTAGCTGATAACGCTAATGCACGTTTATCATTTTTTCTTTCGAATGCTGCACGGCTCTCAATCAATGAAATAGAATTGTTAGAGGCAGAACTAAGAAGGGAAAAGATTAAACCAGCAGGACCAGCGCCAATAATTACTATTCGCTTAGTCATTTTTTTTACCAACAAGCATCTCCAGGTCAGATATTTCTTTTGGTGCTTTTTCTGTTAGCACTACAGGATTATTTTTATTAATGAGAACATCATCCTCGATTCTAACCCCTATACCCCAAAATTCTTTTGGGATTTTTGGACCTGGCTTAATGTAGCACCCAGGTTCAATGGTTAAAACATTTCCATCAATTAATTTAATTGATTGGCCCTCACCGTTGACATAATCACCTGCATCATGAACATCTAGCCCTAACCAATGACTAGTACGATGCATGAAGAAATCTTTGTACATTTCTTTCTCTTCAATTTCCTCTCGACTTCCATTGCATAATTTTAAGTCAATTAACCCATCAATAATTACATTCAATGCAGCTTTATGTGGAGTATTAAATAAGTTTCCACTCCTTGCTTCCTCGATTGCTTTTTTCTGAGCTAGTAAAACCATCTCGTATATATTCTTTTGAGCCGGAGAAAATTTTCCATTTATTGGGTATGTTCTTGTTATATCTGAAGCATACAACTCAAATTCGCATCCAGCATCAACTAGTAATAAATCTCCACTTACCATCTTTTGATTGTTAGCAATATAATGAAGTGTGCAAGCATTTTTACCCCCTGCAACAATTGATTGATAAGCTGGGTCACCCGCTCCATTTTGAACAAAATGATTGAGAATTTCCCCTTCAACTTGGTACTCATTTTTTCCAGGAAAAGTGCTTCTCATCCCCTGAATATGTGCCTCTGAAGCAATATCTGCAGATTTCTGCATTAATTCTATCTCATAAGAGCTCTTAACTACCCGCATGGGGTCTATGATATTTGCTAGATTAACAACTATCTCAGGTGTTATAACACCTGATTTTTTTTGTTGCTTGTTGTAATCAATCCATTGATTAATTAATCCCTGCTGCTTTGAAGTGTTGGTCGATAAACTAAAAATCTTTTTCCGATTTGCTATTAATTTAACAGCAATTTCATTTATCTTTTCTAGTGGATGCGCCTCGTCGACAAGAAATTTTTCTTTAGCTTCCATTGGGCCATAAATAAATCCGTCCCAAATTTCTTTTTCTTTCTCTTTTTGTTGGCAAAATAGTACAGAAAATGGCTTGTTTCCTCCCACAACAAATAAAACTGAATCTGATTCTGGAAAGCCCGATAAGTAATGAAAGTAACTGTCAGACCTAAACTTAAAGTGGCAATCACGATTTCGCGTAACCTTCACAGCATTAAATATTATAGCTATGTCATCTCCAATCTTGGATTGAAGGAGGCTTCTTCGTTTGTAAAATTCGTTGTATATTGATTTCAATTTGTTATTTTTGTATTTCAAATAAAATATTATAAGTTATCTTGACTCATTAATCTCTCAGGGGTTCCAATATCAATCCATAAACCATTGAATAGATTTCCTCTTATTAATCTTTTTTCGACTTTCTCTTTCAAAACATCCGATAATTTAATAAATTTATTATTAGGCAGGTCGTAAAAAAAATCAGGCCTATAAATTGCGATTCCAGAGAATGTTTTTTTTATCATTCCATCATTCATAACAACGCCATCGTCACCCAATAAAAAATCGCCAGCAGGATTATGTAAAGGATTTTTAACAAAAAAAAGGAGTCCCTCAATACTTTTTGGTAAATTTAATTTGTATAGCTCAGCATAATTAATATCTGAATAGATATCACTATTTATAACTAAAAATGGGTTTGATTTGAGTAAGGGTAATGCTTTTCTAATTCCCCCCGCAGTCTCTAAAACTGGGTTTTCATCTGAGAAAAAAATTCGAACACCCCATTGAGATCCATTTCCAAGATATTCCTTAATTTTTTCAGCTAGATAGGAAACATTAATTACAATATCTGTAAAACCAGCGGCAGATAATTTCTCAATATGCCAGACAATTAATGGCTTACCTTTAAAAATCAATAATGGCTTAGGCGTCTCTTTAGTTAAAGCGCCCATTCTTTCGCCTCTACCCGCAGCCAATAACATCACTGATCTATTCATTTTAAGATTACTTTATCCAATAAATTTCTCAAGGGAAATAATTCTTTATATCTAGCTATAGTATTCAACAAATATTTTTCTACTAATGGAATGTTATCAAGGTATTGATTTTTTTCATCACGAATAGATAGCCTTGAAAATATTCCAAGAATTTTTAGATGTCTTTGAACGCCCATCCACTCGAAATCCTCATAAAATTCAGAGAAATCATTTTGAATTAAAAGATTTTCTTTTTTAGCTTTCTGCCAATAGCGAACAGATTGATCGATTATAAACTCCTCATCCCATTCAACGTAGGCGTCCTTCAGCAAGGAAACTAGATCGTAAGTAATTGGGCCAATCAAGGCATCCTGGAAATCTAAAATACCTGGACTTGTTTTTGTGTCGGTTAAAAACATTAAATTTCTTGAATGAAAGTCTCTATGAACAAAGACTTGAGGCTGCAAGCTTATCTTTTCAGCAATGAATTTAAAAAGATTTTCTAGAATGTTTTTATCTGTCTTTGCTAGTGCAATATTCTTATATTTAACAAGATACCAATCAACAAATAAAATCATTTCCTCATACAATTTATTTTTATCATAATACTGCATTTCTTTAGTATCTATCTTTTTTTGAATGCAAATAAGAGTGCTTACTGCATCCTTGTAGAGCTTAGCCGCATTATCTTTATTGATAGCATCCAGATAGGTCGTAGGGCCAAAGTCATGCATTAAAATAACTCCTAATTCTATATCAAAGGCATATATTTTTGGGGCATTCACTTGAGCCTCCATGAGTCGATTGGCGACATCAAGAAAAGCCTGAATACTCTCTTTTTTTGGTGGTGCATCCATCAAAATATAGGCCTGATTACCTTTAATAACCCTAAAGTATTGACGAAAACTGGCGTCAGTTGAAGCAGGCTCCCACTGAAAATCCTCTCTTAAAAAGCTATCAACCCATATTCTAATTTCTTCTGCTCTATTCACACCATCCTCATTATTTACAATAGAATTATCGATTTTTTTAATACTTGAGTTATAATTCATAACTTACTGATTTATATATTACTTTTTTTAAATAGCCTTAAAGTACTTAATTAATAAATATGACTAAAATGACTATATCAGGTTTAGATTAATATTTTGTTGCGATTCATATACATTTTTTTGTATTTGACCACGTTACTTGGTGTCCTATTGAGTATTACAACAGTCAATGCCGCCGAACTAGCTGACCCGAATAAAATAGTAATTGAGGGTGATTCTTTAGAGAATAAATTGGACAGAAAGCTAAAAGCTTCTGGGAATGCTATTTTAAAAAAAGGTAACAAAACAGTTCAAGCAGATATTATTGAGTATGATCAAATTTCAGATGAGCTTTACGCTAAAGGCAATGTCAGACTAAATGCTAATAACTCAATAATTACTGGGACAGAGATGGAGTTGTCAATGGATTCAAATACAGGCGTGATTCCCAACGCAACATTTATAACTAAACTTAATAATTCTGGTTCTGATTTCAATAAAAATATAAGGGGTTCTGCCTCATTATTGTTTATAGAGGGTGTAGATAAGAAAAAATTAGAGAATGCATCTATCACCACATGTAATGCTGACCAAAATGACTGGTTCATTAATGCCTCTGAAATAGAAATCAATGAAAGGTCAAAAACTGTTGACGCAACTAATGCAACACTAGAGTTCAAAGGGGTTCCAATTTTATTTTCCCCATTAGTAAATTTTTCATTTAATGAAGAAAGAAAATCAGGCTTTCTAGCACCAAGCATAGGCACTACATCAAGAAGTGGTTTTGAGACTTCAGTCCCGTATTATGTGAACTTATCCCCTACATCTGATGCCACCATTACCCCCCGCTACTTTAGTAAGCGTGGATTGCAACTTCAAGGAGAGTACCGGTATTTGGATGAAAATTACAGTGGAATTAGCACGGCTGAGATCTTAAATAGCGACAATAATGCAAGTGACACCAGGCGTTACTTAGTAAAAATTAACCATCAACACAAATTAGCTGAAGGTCTTACAGGAAGCGCTAGAATTGAGAAAGTCTCTGACGATAATTATTTCTCAGACCTTGAGTCACTTATATCAGTAACGAGCCAAGTGAGCTTACCTCAACAACTTCAATTAGATTATGTTAATGAAAATTGGAACATCAACTTAATTACACAAAAATTTCAGAATTTATCAACCAGCTCTCCGTACGAAAGGCTGCCAAGTTTATCTGCTAGTTATTCTAAAGTTAATGAGAGTGGTTTTGGATTGAATTATTATGAGACAGACCTAACTCTATCGATAACTCAGTTTGAGAGAAATAATGACTATATAGGATTAGATATAATTGAAGGTATGCGATTTATAGCAAAGCCAAGTATAGCAGCCCCCTTTGAACGAAACTATGGCTATATCATTCCTAAACTTAGTATGAATTTAAGTAGTTATGATCTAAAAAATGGAAGTGTCTCATCCAAACAGCTTGCAATACCAACAATGTCCTTAGATAGTGGAGTTTTTATTGATCGGCAGTTCAAATTTGGAGGAAACAATTTTACTCAAACTTTAGAGCCTAGAGCTTTTTATACTTACACCCCATACAAAGACCAATCAATGCTTCCTATGTTTGACACAGGGTTACTTGACCTTAATCAGTTCAGTATTTTTAATGAAAATCAATTTACTGGAGGAGATAGAGTAATCGATGCGAATCAACTGACTTTGGCAGCAACGTCTAGATTTATAGATGATAATGGGACTGAAAGGCTTTCTGGAACTCTAGCTCAAAGGTTTTATATTAATGATAGAAAAGTTTTAAATGAGGTCCAATTTGCAAATTCAGTCTATCAGAGTGATACAACAGATTTATTTATGCTCGCCTTTGCAAGATTAAGCCCATCATTAACAGTAGATACAGAGTTACAATACAACCCTGATGAGGACTCAACCAACCGAGCAACTCTATCATCTAATTTTTCACCAGAGCCAGGAAAATTAATCGACGCTAGTTATCGATTAATTAGAAGCCCATCAGGAAGTGTAAATGACCTTAAACAGATAAACATAGCCGGACAATGGCCGATAGGGAAAGGTTATTCCACCGTAGGTAGATACAATTACGATATTAAAAAATCAGGAGTGGTTGAGGCTCTAGCTGGTTTGGCATTCGATGCAGGATGTTGGTCATCAAGCGTTTTACTCCACCGTCTTTCGTTAGCTACAACAGAAAAACCAAACTACACGCTATTCTTTCAGCTAGAATTAGGCGGCTTAGGCTCACTCGGAACAAGCAAGACAAGCTTAGCAGATGTAATTAATAGAAATGTGCCGGGATCATTCTCATCATCCGATCTCCCCGATAAATACAGACAAGATAACTTCAATTGATCAGTAAGCAAATCTTTGTAATGTTAACTTGTATGGCATTAACTGCACCTACAGTATTTAATCTAAAAGCTATTGAAGACTATGAAAGTCTAGACAGAGTTATAGCTATTGTTGAAAAATCAGTTGTAACAAAAAGAGAATTAGAAAAAGCAATAAGTCTAATTCTTAAAAAATTAAAAAAAGCAGAGCGACCAATCCCCAATCAAAATGTATTGATAAAAGAAATACTAGATCGTCTAATTGAAAAAAAATTAATTCTTCAATATTCCGAATTAATTGGTATAAAAATTGAAGGTCAATACCTTGAGAGCGTTATAGGTAATATAGCTAAAAAAAATGGTTTAACGATAGAGGAGCTAAGAAAGCAGCTCAAAGAAGAGGGAATACCTTTTAATGAATTTAAAGAAGGTATCTCATACGAACTTATTTTGAATAGAGTAAAAGAAAAAGAGATAACATCTAAAATTAACGTCTCTGATTTTGAAATAAAAAACTTTTTAAAAAAGATAAAAAGCAAGGTCCCGTCAGAGTTTAAAATCTCTCATATTCTCTTAAAAAAAGAGAATGGATACAACGTGGGAGGCGAAAAAATAAATGAAATACTAAATCAATTAAAGACTGTATCATTTTCAAATATAGCTATTAATAAATCACAAGGACCAATGGCTCCTAAAGGTGGCAGCCTTGGCTGGAAAAAAATTGAAGATTTGCCTAAGCTTTTTTCAGAAGTGATTACTAAAATGAACGTTGGGGATATATCAAAACCATTGATATCAGAAAATGGCATTCATATTCTAAGACTAGATGAAGCTAAGAACGTCAACAAAAATAATAAGAAAATTATGTCTGAACAATATAGCCTTAGTCAATTGCTTATAAAGGTAAATGAAATAAATAATGAGGATGACATTAAGAGGCAAATGAATAATATTAAAAATCAAATAATTGAAGGCCTGCCATTCTCAGAAGCTGCATCTAAATTCTCTGAAGACCTATCATCATCACAGGGTGGAAATTTAGGTTGGGTTGATAAAAGCGTTATGTTACCGGACTATAAAAATGCTGTGGAGGCATCGAAATTGGGTGAGGTAAGCGGTCCTTTTTCTACTGAAATAGGCTGGGTACTTCTACTGGTTACTGAAAAAAGAAATAAAGATATCACTGACGAGAAGAATATGATGTCCGCAAGAGTTGAGTTACTTCAAAAGAAAACTCAAACTAAATACAAGGATTGGTTAGATTCCCTTAAATCGCAAGTACATATAGAAATCCTACTAAACGAATAACTATATGTGTAATAAATTACCAAACATCATTATAAATTGTGGGGAACCCGCTGGCATTGGATTAGATTTATGTGTGTTTTTAGCATTTCAGAAAATTTCAGCAAAGATTACCATTATGGCAAATAAGAATGCTCTTATAGCCAGAGCTAAAATGCATAATAAGCAAATTATTTTTACAGGAAATCTAGAGCATCATAAAGGAAATGGAAGCATTCATCTTATAAACGTACCTTATGCATCTGATGTTATTCCAGGAAAACCAAATCAAGTAAATTCGTTAGTACAATTAAAAATGATTGATTACGGAGTTATCAATTGCATAAATAAAAATTATGATGCACTTGTTACTCTTCCGATAAGCAAAGAGATACTATCGACAACTAAATTTAAATTCACAGGGCATACTGAATATATATCTAATTTATGTAAAACTTCCAATAAAGAAGTTATGTTACTTGCCAATAAAAAATTAAAAGTAGCATTAGTTACAACCCATATTGCAGTTTCTAAGGTACCACGCATGATTACAAAAACTAAACTAACTAATGTCATTAAAACCCTTCATTTAGATCTTCAAAAACGATTTAAAATAAAAAAACCTAAAATTATCATTACAGGGCTTAATCCTCATGCTGGAGAGAATGGAAACTTTGGTGACGAAGAGATCAAAGTAATTGCTCCAGTTATCGAAACCCTTAATAGCCAAGGATTCAATTTAATAGGGCCAGTTCCAGCAGATACTGCATTTGTTCCTAAAAATATAAAAGGTGCTGATTGCTTTCTGACAATGTTTCACGACCAGGGCCTGGCTGCCTTTAAAGCCCTATCGTTTGGGCAAGGTGTAAATATAACATTAGGCTTACCTATAGTTAGAACTTCAGTTGATCATGGAACTGCATACAGTCTTGTAGGTACCAAAAGTATTAATCCAAAAAGTTTTTATCAGGCAGTCGAGATGGCAGTTAAACTTAGCCAATAAATGACTAAAGCTAAAAAAAAATATGGGCAAAACTTTTTAGTAGATCAAGGCATTATAAATAAAATCATTGAGGCAATCAATCCAAGTAATACAGAAAAAATTTTAGAAATTGGCCCAGGTCTTGGGGCACTAACTACTCAGATATTAAATAAAATTAAACATATTGATGTCGTTGAAATTGATCCTGATATGATAAAAGTTCTCCAAGGGAAAATACCTTCTGCAAATATAACAATATTTCCTTTAAGCGTTCTTGAAATGAGTAATGACACTATTGCAAAGTACGACAAGGTGATTGGAAATTTACCTTATTATATCTCGAGTGAAATTCTCCTTAAAATGATAAAAACGATAAACAATCAAAAAGATTTACATTTTATGCTGCAAAAAGAAGTAGCAGAAAGAATTGCATCTTCGACACATTCAAAAAGCTATGGAAGACTGTCGGTAATGCTGCAATATTTTTTTAATATAGAGTTGCTATTTGATATTCAGCCTAAATCATTCTCTCCTCCTCCCAAAGTCACCTCATCGTTAGTTAGATTAATCCCAAAAAGACACCATGCTAATAAAGTAAGAGATATTAATAACTTTGAAAAAGTACTTAGAATGTCTTTTTCGCAAAAAAGGAAAACTATTAAAAATAACCTAAAACCTATTCTAAACGATAATGATCTGAATGCCCTTCAAATTAATCCACAGGATAGAGCAGAGATGCTTACATTGTCAGACTTTGTAAAAATTGAAAATTATGTTTTTGACAAAAAAATATTAGATTGAAACTGCTATAATTTAACACTTTTGGACAAAATGACTATGAAAATTATTCTTCTTGGAGCACCTGGAGCCGGCAAAGGCACACAAGCGCAATATCTTAAAAAGAAATTTAATATTACTCAAATATCAACGGGTGATATGCTTCGTTCGGCTGTTAGTAATGAAACGGAGCTTGGTATAAAAGCAAAGAAGTTTATGGAGGATGGACAGCTTGTTCCGGATCAGCTAATTATTGATCTTGTTAAGCTAAGGATTAGCGAGAAAGATTGTGACAATGGATTTTTGTTGGATGGATTTCCTAGAACAATACCTCAAGCAGAAGCGATGAGTGATGAAGGCATTAATGTTAATTTTGTTATTGAAATTAATGTTGCAGACCAAATAATTATAGAGAGACTTGGAGGTCGAAGAATTCATATACCATCTGGAAGAATTTATCATATCACAAATAATCCTCCAAAAAATCAAGGGGTTGATGATGAAACAGGTGAGCCATTAGTTATAAGAAATGATGATACTACGGAGATAATCATAAAACGCTTGGAAACATACCACCGAGAAACTCAACCATTAATAAATTTTTATTCATCATGGAAAAATAAGGACATTAATACTAAGCCAAGATTTATAAGCATTGATGGCTCCAAAAAAGCCATTGATATTAATAATATGCTTTCTGAAAAAATATCCTAAACAATGAATCCAGACTACCCTTTTAGCGAAATAGAAAAGAAAATTCAAACTGACTGGGATGATTCTCAGACTTTTTCAGTTAGCGAAAACACAAATAAGCCAAAGTTTTATGCTTTATCTATGTTCCCATACCCAAGCGGGAAATTACACATGGGACATGTAAGGAACTACACTATTGGTGATGTGATTGCTCGTTTTAAGGCAATGAATGGATTCAACGTAATGCAACCAATGGGTTGGGATGCGTTTGGATTGCCTGCTGAAAATGCTGCTATTCAAAATAATACTGCTCCTGCTAAATGGACTAACCAAAATATTAAGCACATGCGAGAACAGCTAAAGAAGCTGGGACTGGCAATTGACTGGAAGAGAGAAATCTCAACCTGCTCAGTTAATTATTACAAGTGGGAGCAATGGCTTTTTATTAAGTTATACAAACAAGGTCTTATATATAAAAAAACATCGACAGTTAATTGGGATCCAGTTGATAAAACAGTTCTGGCCAATGAACAAGTGATTGATGGCAAGGGTTGGAGATCAGGCGCCATTATTGAAAGAAAAGAAATCCCGCAGTACTTTATGAGAATCACTGATTATGCGGACGAATTACTTGAAGGGCTTGATAATTTAGAAGATTGGCCTGAACAAGTAAAAACAATGCAGAGAAATTGGATTGGAAGAAGTGTTGGTTGTGATGTTAATTTTAAGATAATTGACTCAGAGGAAAATATTAAGGTATATACAACAAGGCCAGACACTTTAATGGGAGTCACATATTTAGCCATTTCACCTGAACACCCTTTAAGTAAAAGACTTTCAGGTACACAGGACATAGAAGATTTTATAAATGATTGTAGCAAGGGCGGTGTATCAGAAGTTGAAATTGCTACAGCAGAAAAAAAAGGTATTTTTACAGGTGTTTATGTTGAACATCCTTTAACAAATAAAAAAATACCAGTTTGGATAGCTAATTACGTACTAATTAATTATGGTGAAGGTGCTGTAATGGCAGTTCCTGCTCATGATGAACGAGATTATGAATTTGCAAAAAAATATAACTTGACTATTGATGAAGTAATTAAAAATGATGAGGGTAGCTCTGAAGGAGCATTTACTGGAAATGGAGAACTAATTAATTCTGGTGAATTTAATGGTCTCAACAGCTTAGAAGCTCAAAAACAAATAACAAAAAAAATAGAGTTGTTAAAAAGAGGTGGGGCGAAAGTTCAGTATCGCCTTAGAGATTGGGGAATTTCAAGGCAGAGATATTGGGGATGTCCAATCCCGATGATGTACTGCGAAAAGTGCGGTGATGTACCTATCGCAGAAAAAGATCTTCCAATAAATCTACCCGAGGATATAGTAATCGATAATAGCGGATCACCACTAAAGGGAATGCAGGATTTCATTCAATGCAAATGTCCAGAATGTGGAATTATTGGTAAAAGGGAAACAGATACTCTGGATACATTTTTTGAATCATCCTGGTACTTTGCAAGATATTCATCGTTCGACCAAGAAAATACCATGCTCGATGATAGGGCTAAATACTGGCTACCTGTGGATTATTATATCGGTGGTATTGAGCATGCAATTCTTCATTTACTATACGCAAGATTCTTTAATCGGATTTTATTTGACCTAGGACTAATTGATAATAAAGAGCCTTTTAAAAAGCTTTTGACCCAGGGGATGGTTTTAAAAGATGGTACTAAAATGTCAAAATCAAAAGGAAATACTGTTGACCCTAATGAGCTGATTAAAAAATATGGGGCCGATACAGCTAGAATTTTTATAATGTTTGCAGCCCCTGCTGAACAAAGCTTAGAGTGGTCTGATAAAGGAATCGAGGGTGCTCATAGGTTCTTAAAAAGACTATGGAAAATTACTCATCAATTTATAAATCCTGAAATAAGTAAGGTAAATGAAAGTGGAGTAATTGATGAAAAGAGTGAAGAAGAGTTAAACTATAAACTACATGCAACTATTGAAAAAGTAACAGATGACCTTGATAGAAGAACAAGCTTTAATACTGCAATATCATCGATTATGGAACTACTCAATTTATTTACAAAAAAACAATCCGAATCAATTATTAGCTATAAACTCAAGAAAGAAGTTATCAATGCTGTCCTAGTTTTACTCAATCCTTTTGCTCCACATATTACAAAAGAACTATGGGCTAACATCAACCCAGGAAGTAATATTGATAAGCAAAGATGGCCAGAGATTGATAAGTCTGCATTAATTAAAAATGAGTCAACAATTGTAATCCAGGTCAACGGGAAGCTTAGGGGAAATATGGTAATATCTACAAATAAAGATGAAGAAGAAGTAAAAAAAATCGCCCTCAAAAATGAGGAAATTAAGAAATATATGCCAGATAATGTTGAGATAATAAAAATTATCTACGTAAAAAATAAATTAATTAATATTGTAATAAAATAGATTATGAAGGCAGCATCAAAAAAAATATTTATCTTAATTCTCACACTTTTAATCACTTCGTGTGGCTTTCAATTAAGAGGAGCACTAGACAACTCATTCGATTCAATTCAAATTGATGGTGGCTCAGCGGGGCTCACAAAAGTTTTAAAAAAGAAATATAGGCAATCTGGAATTGAGATTAGAGAGTCATCTGCGGACAAAGTCATAGAAATAATTAAGGATGAGTTTGATAAGAGAATTCTTACCTTAAGTTCCACCGGAACGATTCGGGAATATGAATTGAATTATCTAGTTTTATATAGAATAAAAAACACTCTTAACGAATGGGGGCCAGCAATTAGGATAAGTTCTAGGCGTATATATTCATATGACGATCAAAACATTGTCGCTAAACAAGAAGAAGAAAAAGACCTAATCAAGGGTATGAAAGAGCAAATTATCAGGACTATGACTTCCCAAATTTCCTCTGCAAAATAGTATGAAGAATCAAACTGCTTTTGAAGATCAAATCGATACACTAAGAAGTAAAAATAAAAATTGCATCGTAGTTATGGGAGGCGAGCCTGTCGTTACAAACCATACAGTGTCGTTGTGCCAAGACTACTTTAAAAATAAAGAATTTGGCATTGAAACCATAAGTATCAATTCAACAACTAAAGTTAATGACTTAGTACCAATATTTTCCGATGGCTCGCTTTTTAACAATAATAGCTTATACAAAATAAAAGTTGCAAGAGGTAGGGTTTCAGAGGAAGTAAAAGAATTAATCACCCAATCAATCATGAGTAAATCAGATGATTTTTATATTATTAATGCTGAGATTGACTCTAAAGATTTCAAAAAATCTTCTTGGTATAAAGTCTTGCAAAAACTTAGTATAACAACAGAGGCTAATGAACCAAGCTCAACAGAAATTATCAAGTCAATTAAAAATAGAGCAGAATTTCATGGTCTTGATTTAGATAATGATGCAGTTAATATAATTAGTGAATTAACTGAAGGGAACCTTCTTGCTGCGGAAAATGAAATTATGAAACTGTCGCTGCTTCATCAAGGAATAACTGTAGGGGCCACTGATATATCATCACTACTATCAAATAGTTCTAAATACGATGGCTTCAAGTTAATTGAATTTAGTCTAAAAGGGAAAATTTCAGAGAGTCATAAAGCAATTACACGCTTAGAAGAAGAAGGAATCGAACCACTAATGATAAATGGATTATATGCCTGGATATTTAGAGCAATCTCAAATATTAAAATAAGTAAGGAAGGAAAGTACTCTCAAAATGATTTAATAAAGCTCAGAATATTTGGCTCCTCCCAAAATCTTGTAATTAATTGTTTAAATAATCTATCTCTTAAACAAATTGAAGCTTCATTAAGTAAGATAAGAGATATTGATTTAATTTGTAAAGGTTTGTTAATTGGTAATCCATGGCTTGAGTTAAATAGATTTGTAATTGGAATTTCACGTATCCTAAGTAAGGCAAAGGTGTAAAATAAGAGAATGGATATTAAGAAATATATGGAAAAAGTAGGATCCTCTGCAAAGGAAGCTTCAGCTAAAATGGCTGCAGCAACCTCAGATCAAAAGAATATTTTTCTAGAGAGATTAGCTGAAATACTTATAAATCATACCGATGATATTATAAATATTAATAAAAAAGATGTAAATGAAGCAATTACAGCAAATGCTGACGTTGCATTCATTGATCGCTTAAAGTTTACTTATTCAAATATCAATTTAATGGCCGATGGCTTAATGAAGGTAGCTAAACTTAATGATCTTATTGGCCAGACAACCAATAAAAAACGAATGCCTTCTGGAATTGAAGTTGCTCAAATGCGAGTTCCTCTAGGGGTCATTGGTATGATATATGAATCAAGACCCAACGTTACAATAGATTCTGCAGCCCTCGCGATAAAGTCAGGTAACTCTATTATTCTTAGAGGGGGGTCTGAATCAATTCACACAAATAATTATTTAGCATTGTTAATTAAAGAATCACTTATCATTGCAAATCTACCCGAAGCTAGTGTGCAGATCATTGAGACTACCGATAGATTAGCAGTCACTGAAATGATTACACTAACAAAATTTATCGACGTGATTATTCCAAGAGGTGGAAAAAGTTTAATTCAGAAGATAACTAGTGAAGCTAAAATTCCTGTTATTAAACATTTAGATGGTAACTGTCATATCTATATTGACGAGTTCGCCGATATGAATAAAGCAATTAATATAACTGATAATTCCAAAACTCAACGATTAGGTACGTGCAATACACTAGAGTCTTTAGTTCTAAATTCTACGAATGCAGCACTATTTCTACCAACATTAAAAAAAATTTTTGATAAGAAGTCTATTGAGATTCGAGGGTGTGAGAAAACAAAAGTCCATCTCCCTGGAGTTACTAGTGCTACGGATAAAGATTTCTATGAAGAATACCTTGGCCCAATCATATCCTGCAAAATTGTTGATTCAATAGAGGAAGCAATACAACATATAAATAAATATTCATCAGCTCATACGGAGTCGATTATTACAGAAAATAATGGTAATGCCATGAAGTTTATCCGTGAAATTGACTCCTCAAGCGTTATGGTTAATGCATCAACTAGATTTGCAGATGGATTTGAGTATGGCCTTGGTGCTGAGATAGGTATTTCAACAGATAAATTGCATGCGCGTGGCCCTGTTGGTCTGGAAGGGCTTACTTCATTAAAATATGTAGTTTTTGGAAGCGGTCAAATAAGAACGTAATTCATGTTAGCTAATAAATTAATCGGACTTTATGGTGGTGCTTTTGATCCTGTTCACAATGCACATATTGAAATAGCAAAAAACTGCATACACGAGTTTGGCTTAAATAAATTAATATTAATACCGACCGGGAAGTCGGCCTTCAAAAAACCTTTAACCATTGCAAAGCATAGGATTGCAATGTTAAAACTTGCATTCAACAAACCCAAATATGAAATATCAGAAATTGAGATAAAAAATTCAAAAAATTCAAAAAATCCATCTTACTTATTCGACACAATTAACTTTTATTTTAGTAGAGATAATAATTCTTACTTCGTGATCATTGGAACAGATGCTTTTGCAGACATTCATCTCTGGTATAAGTGGAAAGAAATATTAGGTTTATGTCATATAATTTTAATCAATAGATCTGATGCTGATATATTTTCACAAAAATGGCATCCAATGATAAAAAAAATAATTGACACACACTGGACTAACCAAATAGATAATCTTAAATGCAACCGTACAGGTTTTATTTACTCAGTGCCGATGCAAAAAAATGATATAGCGTCGCATAGGGTTAAGGATAGTGTTCGAAGTAAGAAATATCTAGGGCTGATGATTCCACCAGAAATTGAGGATTATATTAATAAATACTCTTTATACTAGAATTCTTCCCATATCAGATGTTGTGACGCTTCAACGGGATCACTCTTTTTAATATAAGGAATAATACCTATACAGGGCTCGCTAATTTTTTCTTTTAAATACTTAATATTATTTTCTTTTTGCTGCATGTTTGGGTCAACTATATTTGCAATCCATCCAAAGATTTTCTGTTTATTTTTATGGATAGCTTCAACTGTTAGCATTGTATGGTTCAGGCAACCAAGTCTAATTCCTGCCACCAATATAATAGGAATATTCAAGGAGGTAATTAAGTCAGATGTCATAATATCCTCGCCCAGAGGCACATAGTAACCCCCTGCCCCTTCAACAAATAAATAATCTGTGTTTTTCCTGAGTGATTCGTAGTGTGCCTTTATTTTTAAGAGACTAATTGGCCTATTATTAATTCTCGATGCTATGTGTGGTGCAATTGCTTCCTTGTAACTATAGGTATTAATCCCATGTGAATTAGTTCCTGTATTACCATAACCATTAATTTCAAATACATCTGAATTTACACTAATTCCATTATGGTTACTTTCCCCAGCAGCAACCGGCTTCATTCCACCAACAATTTTATTGCGAGATTTCATTAATTCAATTAATGCACAAGTAATAAAAGTTTTACCAATGCCGGTATCTGTTCCAGTAATAAAAAAAGCCTTATTCAACGTTAAGCCTTATTGAATTGAATGCAGAATTAGCTGTTGGAATATTCCACGCATGACCATATATAACCTCATAAGAAGCTGGTAATAAATTATTTTTCCTATAGGTCTCATACTGCTCAATAATTTTTTTGGTAAATGATTTTCCAGAAAGTCCTTTTTTTTTAGATACATTTCCATTCGTTGCGCCAATACTTTTAATGTCCATAAATAATTCTCCAACCTCTTTGTATGTCATCGTAAAATTCTCAACCTCTAATACCGGGTTACTGAAACCAGAATGTTTGAGAAGGTTATCAATATTATTCATATCAATAAATGTACTTGTCTTTTTCTCATTAAACAAATTTTCTGTAATTTCTCTCAACTCATTGAGTGTATTTGGCCCAAATGTACTAAAAATAAAAAGGCCGCCGGGCTTTAATACTTTTTTTATCTGATTAAACACTAAATCTAATTCATTACACCACTGAAGCGTACTTGAAGACCATACAAGATCCAGTGAATTTTCTTTTAATGGTATGGCTTCGATATCAGCACATATGTATGAATATGGACTAAGGTTAATTTTGTCCAAAATAAATAGTTTCTGCTTTAAGCGCGCCTCTCTAAGCATATTTTCAGAAAAATCATAATTTATAATTCTTGATTTTTTATGTTGTTTTCTTAGGTTTAATCCATTTTTTCCAGTACCACAGCCCAAATCTAAAATATCTAGAGGGTTAAATTTGATGCCCTTTAGTCTATCAAGTAAATTATCAGAAATTGTATCTTGTAAAATTGAGAATGAATCATAGGTTATTGCAGCACGATTAAAACTTTTTCTTTTATGTTCTTTATTTATCATTACTTATGATTAAAACTTAACAAAACTTCGATAATAAAGTCTTTTGGGTGACTTAGGAATGGTACATGACCAGAATTTTTAATTACCTTAAGTCTTGAATTTTTAATTTTACTTTGCATAAATAAAGAAGCCTCTTTTGGAGTAAGTCTGTCGCCATCCCCAGTAATAATAGTAGTAGGTACTTTTATATTGCCTATAGTTTCTGTTAAATCAGTATTTCTTAAAATTTCTAATGCTGACTTTAGTGATTCTATTTTAGGGGGTCTCTTAGTAATAAATGTTTCATGTAGTCGCCTCATAATTTCTTTTCTATTGTTTGATCCAATTAACTGAAGCATAAAAAACTGAGTTAGCGTTTTACTCCAGCCACCTACCAATTGATCATAAAACTTATTTAATAAACTTTCATCTACACCTAAATTCCAATTTTTTTTATTAATAAAACATGGTGTTGTGGCAATGAGAAATAATTTAGTGACATTTTTTGGGTATGTTTCATAATATTTAAGAGCAATTATTCCCCCAAGTGACCATCCCATTATTGATATCTTCTCTGGTAATTGAATATAAAGTTGATTAACTAAATTAGTTATGGAGTAATCATGTATCTCTTCACTCTTGCCCATTCCAGGTAAATCTATAATGTATAATTTATAGTATTTTGATAGATCAGCCTCAACAACTTCCCATATTCTTCCTGACATCCCCCAGCCATGTATTAGTAGTAATGGCTCCCCATCACCTATGATTTTAATATTCATTAAATTAGCAATGAATTGATAGCAGATGCGACGCTTATTATATCTTTCTTAGTATGGAGAGCAGATATAGACACCCTCAACCTAGAAGTCCCAGCAGGAACTGTTGGGGGTCTTATAACAGGAACCAAATAACCTAACTCTCGCAACTGTGAAGAAATAGTAATAGCCTTCTTAAGATCATTAATTATAATTGGTTGAATTGCTGTCTTTGATGATGTTAAGGTTGATTTATTAAATATCTTTAATCTGAATAATTCTATTGATGATTTTAATTTTTCTCTTAACCTTATATCCTTCTTAATTATATTCATCGAAGTTATTGCTCCAGAGGCAATATATGGTGGTGGTGCCGTCGTATAAATATAGGGTTTAGATTTTTGTATGCAATATTCTATAATCTCTTTTTTTGCACATAACATTGCTCCTGAGACGCCAATTGATTTTCCAAGAGTGAACATATAAATAATATAATTTTTTGAATCATTACTGAGCAGCCCTTGATCCTGATAATATTCTAATATACCTTGACCACTGCTACCTAGAACTCCATATCCATGAGCATCGTCGACATATAGCAATGCATCATACTTTTTACACAAATATACTAATCCAGGTATATCAGTAATATCTCCATCCATGCTAAATACCCCATCTGTTACTATTATTTTCCGTTTAATTAAGCTCCCTTTAATTAAAGTTTCAAGATGATTTAAATCAAGATGATTGTAACGAATCAATTTTGCCCTACTTAATATTGCAGCCTCATTTAATGAGGCATGATTTAATTTGTCAGAAAATATTACTGAATTTCGATTACATAGGCAGCCAACTGCTGCGAGGTTTGCCATATAGCCTGTGGAAAAAAATAAGCTTTTTTCAAGACCAATCATTTTAGCCGCCTCTATTTCAAGGCTATTATGCGAGTTAAAATGTCCAGAAATAAGATGGGAGGCCCCCGATCCATTCCCATATTGCTTAAGAGAATCAATGATAGATGATTGTACAATTTTATTCTGTGAGATTCCAAGATAATCATTACTTGAAAAATTAAGGAGCCAATTTCCATCAATAAAAACTCTAGACTTATTAATGGCGACTATATTATTTCGTGATCTAAATAATTGGCTATTTTTTAGTTGATCTAACTCCTCATTAATCTCATCAAAGAACATTTATTAGATTGTTTTTAGATTAAGTCTTTTAAACAATAATTGATCTTTTTCCACATTAGGATTGCCTGTAGTTAAAAGTTCTTCGCCATAAAAGATAGAATTTGCACCAGCAAAAAATGCTAATGCCTGTATACCATCTTCCATTACCTCTCTTCCAGCCGATAGGCGAACAAAGCTTTTAGGCATTGTAATTCTTGCGACAGCAATTGTTTTAATAAAGTCAAAGTGATCGAAGGGCTCTATCCCCATAAGTGGCGTACCGTCTACCTGAGTTAGTAAATTAATTGGGACACTCTCAGGTGGCTCATCCATGTTAGCTAGTTGTGAAATCAAACCAATTCTGTCATCAAGGCTTTCACCAAGGCCAACAATTCCCCCGCAACATACGTGAATGTCTGCATTTCTAACATTTTCTAGGGTATCAAGACGATCTTGATATGTTCTGGTTGAGATTATATCTCCGTAATATTCCGGGGAGGTATCTAGATTATGATTATAATAATCAAGCCCAGCTTCCTTTAATTGTTCTGCCTGATTGTTATTTAGCATGCCTAATGTTGCACATGTCTCTAATCCTAATGCCTTAACTGAAATCACCATCTCTTTTACAAGATCAAGATCTTTTTGCTTAGGCTCTCTCCATGCAGCACCCATGCAAAAACGCGATGCCCCAGCACTTTTTGCCGCTTTTGCAGACTCAATAACTTCATCAACAGAGAGTATTGGAGTATTTTCTACATCCGTGGAGTACCTTGCTGATTGAGGGCAATATCCACAATCCTCAGAACACCCGCCAGTTTTTATCGAAAGAAGGGTGCTAAGCTGAACTGCATTGGGATCAAATGATTCACAGTGAACCTTGTGAGCCGAAAAAATTAAATCATTAAAGGGCATGTTAAATAAATCTGATATTGCTATCCTGCTCCACCTATCATTTTCCTGTATTGAGTCATTTTTTTTGACAAAATGAATAGTTTCTTCATGTGCATCAACATTAGACTGTGTCATATTATGCCCTTAAATAATTGATTTTATTGTTATAATTAATATATAATTAAGTTGTTAAGTAATTTTACACTAATTTTTAACAACTGTATAAAATTTAATCATATGTTTAATATTGTTTTATTTGAGCCAGAAATACCACCTAATACAGGTAATATAATAAGGCTTTGCGTTAATACGAATGCAAACCTTCACCTTATTAAGCCTTTAGGATTTGATTTAGATGAAAAACAAGTAAAACGTGCTGGTCTAGACTATCATGATATGGCAAATATTACTGTACATGAAAGTTACCAAGAATGTCTTACCTCCCTCAAAGGAAATAGAATATTTGCAGTTACTACAAAAGCATTAAAATATTACAACGAACCAAGCTTTGTAGTGGGTGATATTTTGGTGTTTGGTCCAGAAACTCGAGGCCTTCCCATCGAGATACTAACTAACCCGAAAAATTTCATGAATATACGCATACCGATGGCAAAAAATAATCGTAGTATGAATTTATCAAATTCAGTTGCAGTTATTCTATATGAAGCGTGGCGACAAAATAGTTTTAACGAAGGATGCTAATTCTCTGATTTTATAGTCCTGTCCAGTAAATCAAGAACTGCTTCTCGTGGTGCCTTTCCATTATGTATAACAGAATTCACCTCATTAGTAATTGGCATCTCAATCCCTAAATTTTTGCTTCTTCCAATTACCTCAGCTGCTGTGAACACCCCTTCAGCAACATGTCCAAGGCCAGTTAATATCTCCTCAAGGACCTGTCCCCTGGCTAATCGCAACCCAACCTCCCTATTACGAGAATACTCTCCAGTACATGTAAGGACCAAATCGCCAGCACCCGCCAACCCATTAAAAGTTTCTGGCATAGCACCTAATGCTACTCCAAACCTGCTAATTTCAGCCAACCCTCTTGTTATAATTGCAGCTCGTGCATTATTACCAAAACCCATTCCATCTGAAATACCCGAAGCAATTGCAATAACATTTTTTAATGCTCCTCCTACAGAGATTCCAATAACATCATTGCTTGTATAGACCCTCATATTGCTATGATGAAATAATTTAGCAGCAATTGATGACAACTCTTCATTTGTCGACCCTATAGTTACGGCAGTAGGTAGTGATCTTACAAGTTCTGCAGCAAAACTAGGCCCTGAAATTACACCGAAATTACGATTATTACTAGTAGTATTTGGACTGCCTAATACATCTATTGCTACCTCATGTGGGAGCTTTGCAGTACCTTTTTCAAGTCCTTTATTCGCCCAAATAATAGGGGTGTTTTTATTTATCTTCTGAATACTCTCGAGAACAGACCTAAAGCCTGAGGTAGGAACTACAGAAATAATAATTTCAGCGTCCTCAATAGCACAATCTAGGTTATTTTCTAATATGAGATTTTTAGGAAAAAGAAAATCTCCTAGATAAAGCGGATTAGCTCTTGATTTCTTCATGCCAGATATATGGCTTGAATCTCTTGCCCACAAAACAACTTTATGTTGTTTAGCAATATGTATAGCTAAAGCAGTACCCCAGGCACCTGCTCCAAGAACACAAACGTTCATGGACTAAATGCCCCAGATATCATTCGCAGAGACAAAGCCATTTAAGTCATTTAGTTCTGAGTTAACATTAACCCAGCCATCAGTTACTAATGTTGATAACAATTTAAGCACAACACTATCTTCAACATCAGCCACTTTGTTACTGCTCGATGAAGCTTCTTTATATATAGGAACTCCGAGCCTTAAAGTCATAATAGTTCTTTCAGGACTAGTATCAGCTGTTCTAATCCAGTTAATCTTACCTACATGATCCTTAACTTTCAGCCATTCCTTGAGCTTTACCATTACTAATAATGGGTAACCTTCAGTAATAATTAATTCTTTCTTTGTGGCTTTAGACGGGCCTTCATATAGAATAGCTTTTTTTGCTTTGACTGAAACAAAATCTGACGCCAAAGAATTGTGTGACATAAAGAAACACAATAAAATAATGAATGAAAATTTATGGCAGAACATTAATTGGCATCACCTGCACTTCCAGATGCCTGGTCCTCTTTCTGCTGCATGTAAAGTGCCTCAAAATTAATTGGGTTCAACAGTACAGATGAAAATCCAGCCTTAACAACTAAATCTGAAATCGCTTCCCTAGCGTAAGGGAATAATATATTAGGGCATGTTATTGCTAGAACCATCTCAATACCCTCCTTAGGAACATTTTTTAGCGCAAAAATACCAGCCTGTGTAACATCTATTAAAAAAGCTGTTTGTTCTCCCTGTTTTGCAGTAACTGTAACCTGTAATGAAACTTGATAGTAACCTTCAGAAACAGGCACAGCTGAATTATTCAATTCAATATCAATCAAAGGTGCATCATGAATAGTAAAGATTTCTGGAGCGTTTGGCACCTCTACAGATACATCTCTTAAAAAAAGCTTTTCTATGCCAAAGCCGGGGCCTTGATTCTCTTTCTTATCCTTATCTGCTACTGCAGTAGATTTTTTTGCATTTGCTGCTTTCTTTTGGTTCTTTTTTTCTTCTGCCATTTTTAGTCCAATTTTTAGTTATTTAAAATAAGTATTTTGAGTAAACCATTCTATCTTTTTATCATGAAATTATGAACCTAAATTCTTGAATAAATTAAATGCCTAGCATCTTATCTAATTCGCCTGTGACGTCTAATTTCCTCAACTCGTCAAATCCCCCTATATGTTTTTCGCTTATATATATCTGTGGCACCGTTCTCCTACCCGTCATTTTAATCATCTTAGACAACTCTTCCGAATCTTGATCAACATAAATTTTTACTGTTATATTGAATCCTTTACCTTTAAGTAAATTCTCTGCATTAGAGCAATAAGGACAAAATTGGCTTGTATACATTACAATATTTTTCATATGTTATTTATTTGCAATTGGAAGTTGCGCCTTAATCCAGGCATTTATTCCGCCCTCGATACTAACAACATTATTGAGTCCTAACTTAATTAGTATGTTAACAGCCTGTTCTGATCGAACGCCTTTTTGACAATAAACAATAATTAGCTTTTTTGAGTGTTTTTTAATTACATTGATATTATCCGGAATATCATCTAATTTAATGTTGGTAGCGTTTTGAAGGTGTCCTAAATCAAAGTCTTGCTCGCCCCGAACATCAATCAAGAATGAAGGCTCTCGGTTCATCATTAATACCGAGCTCTTAGATGTGATTGTTTTCCCTCTATTGCCAGATAAGATGTTAGGGAAGATAAGTAAAAGTCCAGATATAATTACAAGGGTAATTAAAAAAATATGATTAAGAAGAAAGTCCAATGATTAATTCCTTTGATATAAAAAAACTATTATTTATTAGTCGTGGTTAAATTTAAAACAGGCATTATAATTGAAGGTCTAAACATTAAAACAATTAATATTATAACTCAAATGCAAAATAACCCGATAGTACTCGTTATATTAGATGGTTTTGGACACAACGAGGACAAAAAACATAACGCAGTCCTTCAGGCTAATACGCCAAACCTGGATGAATTAAAAAATATGTGCCCTCATACACTCATTAACGCTTCCGAATCCGAAGTTGGTCTTCCCATCGGTCAGATGGGCAACTCAGAAGTTGGGCACTTAAACATTGGTTCAGGCCGTATTATTCTTCAGGATCTAGAAAGAATTAATGTAAGTATTGAAACGAATGAAATTTTTGAGCACCAAGAATTAATTAAAAATTTGAATGCCCTATCCATGAATAATAATTCACTGCATATTTTTGGATTATTGTCAGATGGCGGTGTCCATAGCCACATTAATCATTTTGAGGTTATATTAAAAATAGCCAAGCAACAAAATGTGAAAAAAGTTTACATTCATGCTTTTTTGGATGGTAGAGACACCCCTCCAAAAAGTGCAAAAAAATATATTACAATGTTAGAAGGCTACTGCAAAAATAATTCTATCGGTAAGATAATCTCAGTATGTGGTCGATTTTATGCTATGGATCGGGATAAAAGATGGGAGAGAACAGAGGCAGCCTATAATCTTATTATTAACACTAAATCTAAATTTTTTACAGATAGCGCCATTAAAGCGATTGATTTAGGTTACCGAAGGAATGAAAGAGATGAGTTTATATCCCCTACTATAATTAAAACTAATGATACGGAGATTAAAATACAAGAAAATGACTGCATCTTATTTATGAATTTTAGATCTGATAGGGCTAGGCAGATTACAGATGCAATTCTTAATGATAATTTTGATGACTTCAAAAGAGAAAGGCGAGTAAAAAATCTTACATATCTTACCCTTACAAACTATGATGAAAGTCAAAAAAAAGCCATTCCACTATTCCCTTCAATTAAAGTAAAAAATACATTAGGAGAATTCATTTCAGATTTAGGAAAAACACAACTACGTATTGCTGAAACAGAAAAATATCCGCATGTAACCTTTTTCTTTAACGGAGGAGAGGAAAGGCTATATGAAGGCGAGGATAGAATACTAGTAAATTCACCTAAGGTAGAGACTTACGACCTAAAACCAGAGATGAGCGCTTATGAGCTAACAGAGAAACTATCCACAGCAATTAAGTCAAAAAAATATGACCTTATAATTTGTAACTATGCAAACAGTGACATGGTAGGACATACTGGTATTTTAAGCGCTGCTATAAAAGCAATAGAAGCACTTGATGAATGCATAGGTAAAGTAAGTAATGAGGTTAAGAGTGTTGATGGTCATCTCATTATTACTGCAGATCATGGCAATGCAGAGCTAATGACAGATGAAATTAATCAACAGGCACACACACAGCACACGACAAACCTTGTACCGTTCATCTATATGGGTGGGGGGAAATCAAAATTAAGGTGTGGGGGTAGACTATCAGACATCGCTCCAACTATCCTACACATAATGGGTGAAAAAGCACCAAATGAAATGACTGGGACAAGTCTCATTAAATTTGATGAATAAAGGTACTATTAAATTCCAAGCATTAGCTCTGGTAACAATAATTTTCCTACTACTGTATCCAAATATTGGGGCGACAGATAATTCGGTCACAAATAAAAAAGGTGACCTAGTTAAAATTAAAGAAAATATTGAAGTAATCAATAAAAAAATTAAAAAAAATACTGAAGTAAAAAAATTATTATCTAAAGAACTTAAAAGAGAAGAAAAAAAAATTAGTGGTACAAAAAAAGAACTTTACCAAATTAAAAAAAAGGTTAAAAAAAATTCAAAGAACCTAAATAAACTTAAGAAAAGACTTATAGCGCTAAATAAAGAGATTGAAGAAAAAAAGAGAATTTTATCCCAACATTTTTATAGAACTTATGCTCAAGGTGAGCCATCTCAAATTCAAATGATACTAGAAGGATCAAACCCCAACAAAATTTCCCGGGATATTGAATATATTCGTTTATTTACGTTATCGCAAAATAAAAATATTAAAGAAATAAGAAAAAAATATAAAGAACTTGATAAAAATAAGAAAAAAACAAAATCAATTTTAAAAAAAGTTGTTTTATTAAAAAAAAATAAGGAAAAAAAAGCTAAGCAATTAATTAAACAAAAGAAATCAAAAACCAAAATTTTAAAAAAAATTAATAAAAAAATTACAACGCAAAAAAAAATAAAAACTAAACTAATTGGGGATGAAAAAAAACTCACAAATCTTATCACCAACCTTATTAATAAATCAATTGCAGCCGCCAAAAAGAAAAAAATACAAGGCAATAAAGTTATAGATAAAAAAAATATTCCATTCCAAAAATTTGATGGGATTGATTTTAAAAAACTAAAAAGAAAATTAAAGTTACCAGCTGTTGGAAAAGTAATTTATAAGTTTGGTAAGAAAAGATCTGCTACTGGAACCCTTTGGAAGGGTATTTTTATAAAAGCAAAAGAAGGCAATGAAGTATATGCAGTTGCTGAGGGGCAAATTGTTTTTTCAGACTGGATGCCAGGCTATGGAAATATTATAATCATCAATCATGGAAAAGGTTATATGAGTCTTTACGGAAATAATCAATCATTACTCGCACTGCCCAATGAAATTGTTAAGAGTGGTGATGCTATTGCTATTGTAGGTAACAGTGGTGGTAATAAGACTAATGGAGTTTATTACGAACTCAGAAAAAATAGTAAGCCATTTAATCCGCTGAGCTGGACAAAATAGTTTTTTTAATTTAGTCACCAATATAATGAATATTAATTTTGCGAGAAAAACTATTTAATCGATGTTCAAATATAAAGATACCTTGCCACTGTCCAAGTAATAGTTTTCCATTCCGAACGGGAATTGATAGATTAGTCTGAGTCAATGCTGTTCTGATATGGGCAGGCATATCATCCTTACCCTCTGCAGTATGAATGAATAATTGGTCACCATCCGGCACCAGTCTGTTAAAAAAATTCTTTAGGTCAACTAAAACATCAGAATCATAATTTTCATTAATTAATAAACTTGCCGATGTATGTAATATTTGTATTGTTAATAGTCCATTTTGGATATTCTGTTTATCTATCCAGCTTTCAATCTCATAAGTGATATCATACAAATCTCGCCCAGTAGTCTGCTTATGGAGCTCACCAAAATTTTGCTTAATAAGCATATTATTCATCAGGCGAATACCTCTCATCCTTCCATGGGTCTGCATTATTATGGTAACCTCTGACCTCCCAAAATCCGGGTCGATCTTTTTCATGAATCTTAATCCCTTTAATCCATTTAGCACTCTTCCAAGCATATTTTTTTGGGACCAAAATCGTAACTGGGCCGCCACCCTTTATATCAAGCGGCTTATCAAATAGTTCATGCGCAATTAAAGCGTCATCGTCTAATAACGATTTAATTGGTAAGTTTGCTATGTAATTATCATAAGAATGTAATGTAATAAAATTTAAATTTTTAAGCATACCTGCCTCATTAGGTATAAATTTTAAACTCACCCCACCCCATTGAACATTATATTTACTCCAATAAGTGACGTAATGAAAATTAGAGATATCCTTAATTTGAGGCATACATTTTAGATCGTTGAAGGAAGTTAGTAGTGGATTTTTAACTAGGCCGAATATTTCTAACCTCCAGTTATGTAAATCAACATCTGGTGTTATTTCTAAATCAAGTATTGGAAATTTTTTTGTTAAAGATTGTCCTGGTGGCAATCTATTATCAATATTTTTTATTATTTCTTTGTTATTTTTTGTCGCCTGCCTAATCTTTTCATGAGTAATTTTATTGAAATCACCCATTATCTCTTCTTTTATACATATCATAGAATAGAAATCCTGCCCCAACACATATCGCGCTGTCTGCTATATTAAATGCAGGCCAATACCAACTATTAATGTGAAGATAAATAAAATCAATCACGTAACCCAGCCTAATTCGATCAATTAAATTTCCTAATGCTCCTCCCAAAATCAATAATAAACCAAGGGAAATTATTGGTTTATTTTTATTTTTATTTTTATTTAGCATAGATATAATCCATATGATGGCAATTAATGTTATAAAAATTAAAAAATATCGTTGCCATCCCCCGGAATTATGTAGGAAACTAAATGCTGCTCCTGAGTTATGGAAGTTAACAAGTTTGAAAAATGGAGATATTGAAATATATGTTTCAAAAGGGATATAGCTCTCTACCAATAACTTAGTCGCCTGGTCTAAAACAAGTATTAAAATACTCATTAGGATAAATTTACGCATGGGTCCTTGATTCACCTTCCCCAAATAAGTTTGAGAAGCATCTCTTGCAAAGACTTGCGTGGTTTTCGATTGCTCCTACCGACTCATCGTAATGCCAACAACGATCACACTTTGAATAAGGCGAGGTAGAGACGTAAACTTTAGTTTCACCCTCAGCCTCTTTTATACTCACAGAAGATGTAATAAATATATACTTTAAATCCTCTTGAAAAGTCAAAAGATGCTCATAAGTGCTACGCTTAGTAATAATTTCTATGTTAGCCTGCAGTGATGAGCCTACTTCACCCTTTTCTCTAATTTCTTCAATTCTTTTGTTAGCTATATTTCTAATTTCTATCGTCGTTTGCCAAGCATCAAGCTCGTCTTTTGATAAAGTATGAGCAGGAATATCATACCAATAATCAGAAAAAACAGTATTTTCGTGATTTTTATTAGTAACCTCCCAAACTTCTTGTGCCGTAAAGCTTAGAATAGGAGACATTATACGAATAAGTGATTGGGTTATATGGTGTAAAGCCATTTGGGCAGAACGTCTTTCTTTTGAATTTTCACCTAGTGTATATAATCTATCTTTAAGCACATCAAGATAAAAACCCCCCATATCCTCAGAGCAAAAAGACACAAACTTTTGAATAGCTAAATAGAATTCAAAATTTTCATAGTCTTTAAGAATTGATTCTTGGAGCTCGTCTAATAAAAATAAGCTGTATTTATCGATAGAAAGCATTTCAGAGACATCAAGCGCCATACTTTTATGGTCAAAATCATCTAGATTTGCACATAAAAATCTTAAGGTGTTTCTTATTCTTCGGTAACTTTCAGATACACGCTTCATGATTTCATCCGAGATATTTAATTCTCCCGAATAATCGGTTGATGCCACCCATAACCTTAATATATCAGCACCATATTGGTCCATTATTTTCTGAGGGGCTATGACATTTCCTTTTGACTTACTCATCTTGTAACCTTGCCCATCAACCACAAAACCATGAGTTAACAAGGCACGGTAAGGGGCCTTGCCTGTAATAGCGCAGCTGGTTAATAAGCTTGACTGGAACCACCCTCGATGTTGATCCGAGCCTTCTAAATATAGATCAGCTGGGCTAGATAATTCTTCTCTTTGCGATAATACCGATTGATGAGTTGTTCCAGAATCAAACCAAACATCTAGCGTGTCTTGAATCTTGATATATTGATCCGCCTCATCACCTAGAAGGATTGATGAATCCATATTGAACCAAGTATCAATTCCATTTTCTTCAATATTTTTTGCAACAATATCAAAAAATTCTTCTGTTCTTGGGTGGGGTAAATTTGTTTCCTTATTTAGAAAAATAGGTATGGGTACACCCCAATTTCTTTGTCGAGAAACACACCAATCTGGTCGATTTTTAATCATAGATTCAAGTCTTTTTTTACCCCAATCAGGGAAAAATTTAGTCTCAAGAACTGCTTTATAAGAAAAATCTCTCAATGACTTATTATCTTTACCCTTATGATTCATACCAATAAACCACTGATGTGTAGCCCTAAAAATAATAGGTGATTTATGTCTCCAGCAATGTGGGTAGCTATGCTGATGCTTTGCATTAAAAAGCAACCTATTATTTTTAGTTAACACTTCCACCACAAGTGAATTTGCCTTCCACACAGTTTCACCGGCAAACAATGGAACATTCTTCCTAAATCTTCCCTCTTCATTAACGGGACTCTCAACTGGTAAGTTATATTTACTTCCCACAATATAATCATCAATTCCATGCGCCGGAGCTGTATGAACTAAACCAGTTCCAGCTTCAGTAGTTACATGATTACCACAAATAATTGGTACAGATTTTTCAAGGAATGGATGAGAGAATATTATTCCTTCTAGTTGATTCCCTTTGCATACTCCAAGCTGGGCCAACTTAAATTGGTACTTACTTAATCTCTCTTCTGCAAGGTCAGTAGACAAAATTAGAAGTTTTTCATCGACCTCATAAATGCCATAATCAAGTTCAGGGTGAACTGATATGGCTTCGTTTGCTGGCAGCGTCCACGGAGTAGTTGTCCAGATTACAGCCATAATTTCTTTCGGAGAAGTAATCCCAAATATTTTTTCTAATTTCTTACGCTCAGTTGAAATAAAACCTACATCAATTGCAGGTGATATCCTATCTTCATATTCAACTTCCGCCTCTGCTAAAGCAGAGCTACATTCCGTACACCAATGCACTGGCTTACTTCCTTGATATAAAAAACCATTTTTATATATTTTTCCCAGAGAACGCACAATATCTGCTTCAGTTTTATAATTGAGGGTTAAGTAAGGATTATTCCAGTCACCTAACACTCCTAAACGCTGAAAATCTTTTTTTTGCTTTTCAACTTGTTCTAAAGCATATGAGCGACATAGAGACCTAAATTTAGTTGGATCAATATTTTTTCCATATTTTTTTTCGACAACTAATTCAATCGGCAACCCATGACAGTCCCATCCTGGAATGTATGGAGAATCAAAGCCAGAAAGAATTTTCGATTTTATAATAAAGTCTTTTAAAATTTTGTTTACCGCATGCCCGATATGAATATCTCCATTCGCATAAGGAGGACCATCATGCAGGACATACTTTTTCTTTCCCTTTCTGGAGTTTGAAACTTCTTGGTATAGATTACGTTTGCTCCACTGATTCACCCAGTCCGGCTCTCTCTTAGAAAGATTACCTCTCATTGGGAAAATTGTATTCGGAAGATTTAATTTATATTTATTTTTGTCTGTCATGGCTTTGTGTATATTTTTTTACTTTCTCTATATCAATTGGAATTTGCTTTTTTAGTTCATCAATACTATTAAATTTTATTTCGCTTCTTATTTTCTTTAAAAAAGTTACATGAACATGCTGACCGTATACATCTTCTGAAAAATCAAATAAATGTACCTCAAGATGAAGTTTAGAAATTCCACCTATAGTCGGTCTCGTACCTAAATTTGCTACGCCAAAATTGCCCCCCAATTTTACAGCAAACACACCCTTTAATGGCGGCCGATTATGAAACATATGAATGTTAGCAGTAGGGAAGCCTATTTCTCTAGCTAATTTATTGCCATGAATCACTTTTCCTGCAATAGAATAAGGTCTCCCCATGAGTAGCTCTACCCTTTCAAAGTCTCCTTCATGTAGACTCTGTCTAATTATAGTGCTTGATATCTTTTCTAATCCAGATACAACCTCTTTAACTCCAATTACTTCAATTAATTCTTTTGAAATATCATTGATACTGCCCTCACGTCTATTACCGAACTTAAAATCTTCACCAACTACAACTAACTCAGACTTTATTAACTTTAGGATATCAATGAATTCCTCAGATTTAATCTCAGAAAAAATTTTATTAAATTTTATAATGTAAACTCTATCTATTTTTAGATTATCAAAAAATTCTAATTTTTCTCTAAGGCTAATGATTCTAGCAGGTGCACTTGCTGGAGAAAAAAATTCTTTTGGATGTGGGTCAAAAGTTATAACAGCTGTTTCAAGGTGTCTTTTTTTTGATTCAAATATAAGTGTTTCTAATATTTTTTGATGGCCTAAGTGTAGCCCATCATAATTACCTATGGTGACTGCACATGCAGCATTAGCTGCTGGTAAATGTCTAAATACCTGCATAAAATTATGTAGTCTTTTTATTAAGTAATTCTTTAAGATTAATGCCCAATAAGAACAAGGTTATAAAGTATACGGCTGAACCTGAACTAACTAAAAAGAATAATCTTGATATCTTTCCTAAAAGGCCAAATGACGCCCACTCATCTATTGTACCTCGTGTGTACAATAAGAAAAGAGACATAGTTACAAGCGCAACAATTATTTTAAGCAAAAAAGACAACCATCGACTCTCTAATTTAAAGGCTTTATATTTTTTTAAGAAATAGAAAAGTAGTCCTGCATTGATACATGCGCCTAGTCCAACTGCAAGTGCCAGACCTGCATGCTTAAAGTAACCAATAAATATTAAATTCATGAATTGCGTACAAAATAAAGTGAAGATAGCAATCTTTACTGGAGTTTTAATATTTTGCTGTGCATAAAATGCTGGCGCGAGAACCTTAACTAAAATTAGACCAATCAAACCAATACTATAAGCAATGACAGCATATTGAGTCATAACTACGTCATGCTGAGTAAATGCACCATAAAAAAATAATGTAGATATGATTGGTATAGACAATAGACCTAATGCAGCAGCTGCAGGAGCGCCAAACAAAACCGCCAATCTTAAACCCCAATTGATTAGCCTAGAATATTCTAAATAGTCATTAGCAGAAAAACTTTTTGAAAGACTGGGTAATAAAACAGTGCTTAATGCGACACCTAGAACTCCTGCAGGGAACTCCATTAGTCGATCAGCATAATAGAGCCAAGAAACACTACCAGTAGCTAAAAAGGAAGCAAAAATTGTATTTATCAATAAAGAAATTTGGGTAATTGAAACACCAAGAATGGCAGGAATCATTAATTTCATAATTCTCCAGAGTCCTGGCTCGTTAAAATCAAGGTCAGCTTTTGGCATACAATCAATTTGGGATAAGAATGGCAACTGAAATATTAGCTGGAGAATTCCTCCAAAAAAAACAGCCCATGCCAAAACAAATACTGGCTCAGAAAATGAATTGGAAAAAAATAATGCGGCTACTATAAAGGATACATTTAACCATACTGGAGTGAAAGCCGGAACATTATACTTTCCAAAAGTATTTAAAATTCCTCCCGCCATCGACACTAATGAAATAAAAAGTATGTAAGGGAAGGTAATTCTTAATAATGATACTGTTAGGTCAAATTTATCGGGCTCACTACTAAAGCCTGGAGCGCTAATATAAATTAACCAAGGAGCCGCAAAAATGCCAATTAAAGTAATCGCAACTAATATAATTGCCAGTAAAGTGGCGACTTTGTTTATCAGTAAGTCTATGTCTCTTTTAGATTTGTTGGCCTTATATTCAGACAGTATAGGAATAAAAGCTTGCGTAAATGCACCTTCAGCAGAAATTCTTCTTAATAAATTTGGAATTTTAAATGCAACAAAAAAAGCATCGGTGGCTACGCCTACCCCAAAAGTCGCTGCAATAATACTATCTCTCAAGAAACCAAGAACTCTTGAGAGGGTAGTCATACCACTTATATTGGCTAGTGTTTTAGATATATTCATTATGGGCTATTAAGATAAATGATTAAAATTTTAACATGTTCATTATTAGGTTCTATCACAATACAAAGATTGAAATGAAAAACACTTTATTTACTTGTATCTATCAAATAAAATATATAGAATACGAGGTTATTTCAAATATGTATATATAAGGATTATTTCTATGGCAAATACCTCACAAGCCAGAAAGCGAGCAAGACAAAATGATACAGCAAGAGCTCACAATGCAAGTCTCCGTACAATGTTAAGAACAGCATTAAAAAAAATTGTTAAGGCAATTCAAGCTGGGGATAAAAAAGTAGCTAAAAAACAATACGATGAAAATATATCACTGATTGACAGGATTGCGGACAAGAAAATTATTCATAAGAATAAGGCTGCTCGACATAAATCTAGACTAAATACGGCTATTAAAGCACTTTAATTAATTGTAAATGCCTTAACCTTTGCTCTCTTTTTTTGAGAGTAAAGATTTTATTTTATTTGCTCTCACTAAATTTACTTCCGTGTCATGTCCTATAACCGTAAAATGGCCCATTTTTCTTCCAGTCCTAGCCTCACTTTTCCCATAAATGTGTAGCACTTCATTAGAGGAGCTTTTAAATATATCAAAGTTCGGTGAATTTAATTTACCATTTTTAAACCAGATATCTCCTAATAAATTTACCATCACTGCATTTTTTATCAATTTTGGTTTATTAAGTGGGGTGTCTGTTAAAGCGAATACCTGCTGATCGAATTGATCAAAATCACACGAGTCTAGAGAGTGGTGTCCTGAGTTATGAGGGCGAGGAGCAACCTCATTAATATAAATTTTTTCGTCTGAAATGAAAAATTCAACCGCAATAACTCCAATATAATTTAATTTTGATGCTATTAATTCAGCGTAATAAATGGCCTCCATACATAGGGAACTGCTAACTCTAGCGGGAACAATAGAGATGTCTAAAATACCTGAAATATGCTGATTTTCAATAACTGGAAAATTAACTTTTTTGCCATTAGAATCCCGGGCTAAAACTACAGACACTTCAGAATCTAATAATAATTTTTTTTCTAAAACACATGGCATGCATTTAAATTCAGCAAATGCATGCTCAAGTTCTTTTCGATTATTAACGTGAGCTTGTCCTTTCCCATCGTAGCCAAATTGTGCAATTTTTAGAATTGCTGGATATATGTCTTTTGTGACTAAAGCTAATGACTCAATATCAGAAATAACTACAAATGGACTTACCGGAAATTTATTGTCCATAAAAAAGGCTTTTTCATGAATTCGATTTTGTACTACAGAAACTGCTTTCGAAGAAGGTCTAACTATTAAATCTGTTTCAAGGTATTCAAGGGTAGTAGCAGGGATATTTTCAAATTCAGTAGTTACTGCAACGCACGTTTTCTTGATTGAATCTAGAGCTGAAGTGTCTTTATAACTAGCACATAAATGTATATCAGCAATTCTACCGGCAGGGCTATTCTTGTCTGGGTCTAGAACTGTAACTTTATAACCCATCTTTTTAGCAGAGATCACAAAAAAACGACCTAATTGTCCGCCCCCCAAAATACATAGCATTGATGGTGGTTTAATAATGTCTACCAATTAATCTGATTCCAATTTCATATTGATAACTGTAGTAACTTGATGCTTTCTATACTCGTTCAATTTATCTCTAACTTTAGAATCATGTTCAGCGATAACTGAAGCGGCAAATAAACCTGCATTTACAGCCCCTGCTTCACCAATAGCAAAAGTTGCAACTGGAACTCCTTTTGGCATTTGGACAATAGATAGTAATGAGTCCTGTCCTTCAAGATGTTTTGTTGGGATTGGAACTCCCAAAACCGGGACTATCGTCTTAGATGCAACCATACCCGGAAGATGAGCTGCCCCGCCCGCTCCTGCAATAATAATCTTATACCCCTCACTTTCTGCTGACTCAGCAAACTCAAACATTAGGTCTGGAGTTCGATGGGCTGAAACAACTTTAGACTCATAAGTAATATTGAACTCATCAAGGATATCTGCTGTGTGCTTCATAATAGGCCAATCACTATTGGACCCCATAATTATTGCAACTAGTGGCTTTTTCTTTTCCATTTTATTTCCCTTTAGATCTCATAATAACTAGATTATTTCGATGGATTAGACTTTTTTCGTTAATATAGCCCAAGATAGATTCGATTTTATCAGTTGAAAGCCCCTTAATCATATTTAGCTCATCAGAACTATAATTAATAAGTCCTTGTGCCACCTCTTTACCTTTAGCATCACAACATTCCACAACCTCACCCCGATCAAAATTACCATCAACCTTTGTCACCCCAACAGATAACAAACTTCTTCCCTCTTCAACAAGTGCATTCACAGCGCCAGAATCAATAAAAACTTTCCCATTTGATCGTAAAATATCCGCTAACCACTTTTTTCTTGCTAATTGCTTTGGCTCACGACACTCAAGAAATGTGCCATGAAAATTATTGGCACCAACTTCATTGAGGATATTTTCTCTTCTGCCAAAAGCTATTATTGTATGAGTTCCACTAAGTCCTGCTTTGCGAGCAGCCTGAATTTTGGTAGTCATGCCTCCAGTACCAATTGATGAAACAGTATCTTTAGCTAGTAAATCCAATTTAATATCATCGATATATGCATGCTCAATTAGATTGACGCTATCATTTTTTCTTGGGTCATCAGAAAATAATCCATCTTGATCTGTTAATAATACCAATAAATCTGCCTCTAAAAGATTTGCAACCATTGCTGCCAGAGTATCATTATCACCAAACTTGATTTCGTCACTTGCTACCGTATCGTTTTCATTAATAACAGGAATGACTTTTTTAGAAATTAAATTATTAAGGGTTGAACGTGCGTTGAGATATCGCTTGCGACTACTTAAATCCTCATGCGTAAGTAAAACTTGGGCTGATATTAAATTAAACTGAGAAAATAGTTGTTCATATATTTTTAACAAACCCATTTGTCCAACAGCTGCAGAAGCTTGAAGTTCACTCAGCTCTCTTGGTCTTTTAGTAATTCCAAGTATTTTTAGACCGGCAGCAATTGCTCCACTTGAAACAACAACAATTTCCTTACCATCATTAGCTAATTTTGCTATTTGACTTACCAAACTTAACAAGCAGGCTTCATCAATTCCATTTCCATCATTTGTGATGATGCTAGATCCAAGTTTAATTACTATTCTTTTTGATTCGAGTATTTTTATTTGACTATTCATTTCGCTTTTCATTATCAATATGTTTCATTATTGCATATGTTAACTCTTTGCAGCCTTGACCATTAATTGCTGAAATACAAAAAACTTCACACCTCCAGTTCAACTTTTCAATTATTTCCTTCTTAACTTCATCTATATTATTAACCAGATCCATTTTATTTAAAATTAACCATCTTGGTTTATTGAATAACTTTTCACTATATTTTTTTAATTCATTAATAATTGAAACAGCCTCATCTCCGGGGCTAACTAATTCATTGAATGGGGCTATATCTAAAATATGGAGCAATAATTTTGTTCTATCAAGGTGCCTAAGAAACTGATGGCCCAATCCATGACCGTCTGCAGCCCCTTCAATCAAACCTGGGATATCAGCAATAACAAAGCTTTTCTTGTGATCAACTCTTACAACACCTAAGTTTGGCACTAGTGTGGTGAATGGGTAATCTGCTACTTTTGGTTTAGCAGCTGAAACTGACCTTATGAATGAAGACTTGCCTGCATTTGGCATCCCCAGCAGCCCAACGTCAGCGAGCACCTTAAGTTCTAAATATAGCTCATATTCTTCACCAGGCTCTCCATTGGTACATTGTCTTGGGGCTCTATTAGTACTGGACTTAAAATGTACATTTCCAAGTCCGCCTTTACCGCCTGCAGCTACTAATAAATTATCACCATGCCCCTCAAAGTCAGCCAACATTCTTCCGGATTGCTTTTCAGTAATAACCGTTCCAACAGGAACTCTAAGAAGTAGGTCACCGCCTTTTGCACCATAGCATTCTGCACTTCGGCCATTTTCCCCTCGTTTTGCTCGATAATTTTTCACAAACCTGTAATCAATTAACGTATTAACATTCTCATCTGACTCAAAGTAGATAGACCCACCCTTTCCTCCATCACCGCCATTAGGTCCTCCCATAGGCTCGTACTTTTCCCTTCGAAAAGAGGCTATCCCATTACCTCCATCCCCTGCAAATACCCTTATGGTTGCTTCATCAATAAATTTCATATTTTCCACCAAACAAAAAAGCCCTATCAAATGATAGGGCTTCGTCTATCTTATAAAAAAATCTATGCAGTTAAGATGTTTATTAATTTTCTTTTAAGTGCGCCTTTTGTTGTAAAGTTCACTTTACCATCTGCCTTAGCAAATAGCGTATGGTCCTTACCCATGCCAACATTGTTACCTGGATGCATTTTTGTACCACGCTGTCTAAGGATTATACTCCCTGCCTTAACAAACTGATCGCCAAAAGCTTTTAAACCAAGTCTTTTTGATTGAGAGTCTCTTCCGTTTCTAGAACTACCACCTGCTTTTTTATGTGCCATGAATATAACCTTTAATAAATTATTTAACAGCTATTTTATCAATCTTTATTTCTGTATAGCTCTGCCTATGTCCCTGAGATTTTCTGTAATGTTTTCTACGGTGCATTTTAAATATTTTAACTTTATTGCCTCGACCATGAGATAACACAGTAGCGTTAACACTAGCTCCAGTAACCAAGGGGGTGCCTATCGTTACACTTTCTCCATCCACCAGTGTTAAAACTGTATTAACACTAAATGTCTTACCAATTTCAGTTGCAAGTTTCTCTACTTTTAGGGTGTCTCCCTCAGAAACTTTAAATTGCTTGCCACCTGTTTTAATAACCGCGTACATTTAAATACCTTTTAAAAAATATATACTAAATAAGATTGGCGATTATACTCAATAAAAAGCAATTTATCAATTAATTACTAGCTCCTAACCAATGTTTATTGTTAAGGTGGAATCTATCCTAAAAAATTATATGATAAAATGCAGACCTAAAATTTTAATAAAAAAAACTTTGTCATTTAATCAAATAATATCGCCTATAAAAAAAGATTTGGACTCTGTTGATGTAGTTATAAAGAATTCACTACATTCAGACATCCCTATTGTTAACCAAATATCCAGCCATATTATTCAAAGTGGTGGAAAAAGAATGCGCCCTATTCTTCACCTTCTTATTTCGGGTTTATCTGGTAAGGTCGGTCAAATAAACTATAATATTGCAGCAATTCTTGAGCTTATTCATACAGCAACGCTATTACATGATGATGTTGTAGATCAATCTACAAAAAGAAGAAATATTATTTCAGCTAATATTGTATTTGGAAATTCAGCTAGCGTTCTAGTTGGTGACTTCATCTATTCAAGATCTTTTCAGATGATGAGCAAAATAAACAACCTGGATGTCATGAGACTTCTTTCAGACACTACGAACGCAATTTCTGAGGGCGAGATTCTCCAGTTACTAAACACTCATAACCCAAATACTAATGAGCAGGAATATTTTAAAGTTATTGAATTTAAAACTGCTAAACTTTTTGAGGTTTGCGGCTCATTAGCAGCTACTATCAATAGCAATAATGATGATGATAAAATTAACTATTGTGCAAAAATTGGTAGGAACTTTGGGATTATCTTTCAATTAATAGATGATATTCTTGACTACTCTGGAAAGCCCCTCGATATTGGTAAGAATCTAGGGGCCGACCTAACTGAAGGAAAAATAACCTTACCTTTGATATACGCCATGAAAAAAAGCAGTAAAGCCCAAAAAAAAATTATCAAAAATGCAATTAAAGAAGGTGGGATTAACAATCTATCAGATGTTATGCAGATTATTGATGAAACTAATGCAATAAAAGATGTTCAGAATAAGTCATTAGTTTACCTAGGGGATATTCAATCACTTCTTAATCACTTTCAAGATTCTTCATACAAAAAGGCTATTGATGAATTAGCAGAGTTCTCAGTTCATCGAGTAAGTTAATTTAATAGAATCTTATCTCCACTATCCATTCGATAATAGTTTAATTTTGCTTTTTTACAGCTCTTTTCAAGCATATCACCGTGGAATACCAGCTTGCCCTCAATATCTACTTGAGCAAAGCCAGAATGATAAAGAGTAACTTCAGCCTGTTGGTCACCGTAGTTTAAAAAGAAGCTTGTATAATTTTCATTCTCCTGCTCAGAATCTACTTTCCACCCATTGTCTCCGGATAGATCAAAGAGCCACCCAGCTAGATCAACCTCAACTTTGCAAACAACTGGGTCAAACAAGGAAATTAAATCTAAATCAAGATTAAGGGTAGAATTTTCTATTTTTTTTTCATTCATAATTAACGTTTAATTTATCATATAATTACTAAAATTAATATGGAATTAAATAATGACTGTACGAGTTAAAAAATGCATATAGTTGGACTAACCGGAGGGATTGGCTCAGGGAAGAGCTTAGCATCATCAATTTTTGAAGACCTAGGTGTGCCAATCATAGACTTAGATAAGATTGCAAAAGAAATTTCAAAAAAAAATGCAATAGGATACAAAGAGATAGTAAAAAAATTTGGTTTACTCTACCTCGATAAGTCAATGAATATTGATAGAAAAAAATTACAAAATGATGTGTTCTCAAAGCCTAAATGTAAGAAGATAGTTGAAGAAATTCTACACCCCTTAATTTACAAAGAACTTTTAAGTCGAATAAGAGAAACTACTAATAGGCCATATATTGTTGTGGTTGTTCCTCTGCTTTTCGAAAAAAAAACATATCAGAAAATAATTAATGAAAGTCTTTTGATTGATTGTTCTGAGCACTTACAGTTAAAAAGAATAATTGAAAGAGATGGAATTACAAGCAAATTAGCTAAAAAAATTATGGGGTCACAAATGACAAGAGATAAAAAGTTAAATGAAGCAAATACAACTATTGAAAATAGTGGGAGCGAAAATACACTCCAAACAAACATCATGTATTATCACAAGAATATATTAAAAAAATTAAACGAGAAGTTACTATGATTCGCTATGAGTTCCCATTAAACGAAAAAACAAGAAAATTTTTACGGCTTGAAGAAATTTTTTTGAAAGCTGATATGTACCTATCTAGCCGAATGAAAAGTACAGGATACGATTTATTTGAAATCTTATTTAATTTAATGGCATCAGCTTCCAGATCAGATTTAAAAGTTGAGCTTATTCAGGAGGTTGAAAAGCAGCGAATTAAAGCTGATAAATTAAGAAGGACAATAAAAAATATTACACTAGAATCAGACCTTAAAAAACTTAGGAAAATGCTGGAGAATAGCACTATAAAGTCAGGGTTTTATTTTGGATCAGATAAATTTCTTCAAGAAATAAAAGCCAGAAGTGATAGCCCTTTTGGTATCTTATCGACAGATTTTCCTGAAATGCAATTCTGGCTTCAGACACAAACACCAGAATCTAAAAGATTATTCTTTAAAGATAAATTCGACACATTTATTCCAATAAAAAAAACAATTATTTACCTTAATAATATGTTGCGAAAAAGTGCAGTATTGGAATTAAGACAAACGAACGAGAATAGGTATGAAGTAAAATTAAATAGTTCACTTAAAAATGACATGGTTATGGTTGAGATGCCAAATAGTCCAATATTAATTCCAGCACTTTCTTCAAACAAATACGCAATTAATATTAATTTTAGTAGTATGAAAAAACAAGGAATTAAAACAACAAAATCTTCAAAATTTAAAATTGGTGTGGTATCTTTTTAGACTAAATGAAAATATTATGTCCAACATGTAAAAAAAGTATTGAATACGATGAAAATAATTTTTTTAGGCCTTTTTGTAATGAGAAATGCAGGCTAATTGATTTAGGAGCATGGGCTTCAGAGCAATATCAAATTTCTGGAAAAGAAAATGGACATGAATATGATGAAGAAATTTAGCTTATTATTAATAGCATTACTATCATTCAATAGTTATGCTGGAGATATAGAATTTACCTCAACAACTATCAAATCGCCCCGAGCTGGAATGAATGTATCAGCAGGATTTTTTACTGTTTTTTCCAATTATGACCTATTAATAAAATCAATTAAATCTGATTTAATTGGTCGCATTGAAATTCATAGCATGGAGATGATCAAAACAGCTGATGGTCTTCAAGTAATGAAAATGCGTAAAATTGAATCCCCAAAAATTATTAAGGGGTTACCATTTATATTAAAACCAGGTGGCAATCACTTGATGCTATACGAAATAGACCAAAAAATAACAGCAGCAAATGAAGTAGTCCTTAAATTTACTCTAGAAACCAATTCTGGTAAATTAATAGCACAGGATGTTTTATTTAAAATAAATTAATTTAACCAAATAGCACGCTGAGATGCTATTCCTATTGCCCCAGAATCTAATGCAATATTTATGTGACTTTTTTCCATGCCACCAAGGGCATAAATTGGAATATTAAATTTATTACTAATTTTTAAAAACTTACTCCAACCCATGGGCACTATTCTAGGGTGAGAGATTGTCGTATTTACCGGTGACAATACAACAAAATCTATACCTTTATCCTGTGCAATTTGTACATCTTCTTCTGAATGACATGATGCACTAATAATTATATTTTTTGGTTTTATGGTAAATTTTTTCAGTTCAATTGAATTTAAATGAACGCCATTTGCACTTACAGTATTAGCCAACTCAATACTTGAATTAAGAATAACCTTTGCTGAGTATGGCTTGCAAATCTTTATAATCTCTAACGTAATTTCTTTTATTTCCTCTAATGTTAGATTTTTTTCTCTGATTTGTATCATTTTTAAGCCTTGCTTTAGTTGTTTTAGCAACTGAGTCAAAAATATTTCTTTAGGCGTCTCACTTATATTGGTAATACCGTACTGTGTTGGAAGTGATAACGCGTTTAATATAAAGACATTAGGCGGAAGTATAGTGGTCTTGTTCGCCTCGAGAGGATCAATCCAAAGCAATTTCTGACTTTCTCTTGGGGTTAGCTCACCATTCCATTCGGTTACCTTAAAAAAGTATAATGTAACATTGTGCTCTTCATATGAATAATTACGAGTAACCCATTTCTCACAAGTAACTACATCAACACCCACTTCTTCTTTTAGTTCACGAGCAAGAGCCTCTTCAGGTGACTCATTATTTTCTAACTTTCCTCCAGGAAATTCCCACCAACCAGACCATGAACGAGACCTTGTTCTTTTAGCCAAAAGAATTTTTTTATTTGAATCAATAAGTACACCAACTGCAACATTAATATGCACTATCTAAGATCTATACTCTGCATTAATTTTGATATAATCATAGGAAAGGTCTGTGGTCCAAACAGTGCAGGAACACTCTCCTCTCCTAAGATAAACATCTAGTGTAATTTCTTCATTTTCCATTTCTTTTACACCCATTGACTCTTTGTAGTTCTCGTCTAATGATCCACTTTTGGCAAATTGCACTTGATTTAAAAAGACATCAATCAGATTTATATCTAACAATTCAATAGGTGAATTACCAATAGCAGCTAATATTCTTCCTAAATTAGGGTCGGATGCAAAAAAAGCCGTCTTAACTAATGACGAATTAGCGATAGACTTTCCAACACTAAGGCACTCCTCCCGATTTTTTCCATCATGTACGTTAATTGAAATAAATTTTGTTGCTCCCTCACCGTCTCTAATAATTGATTGGGCAAGAATTTTGGCAGTCTCTAATAAAGCCTCTTTAAGCAAATAATAATTTTCATTCTTGCTATCAATAAGCTGGTGATTGGATTGTTTTGTCGCAATGATAATAAATGAATCGTTTGTTGACGTATCGCCATCGACAGTAATGCAATTAAATGTGTTGTCAGCTATCTCAACAATGACCTCGTCTAACATTCCCTGAGTGATATTTGCATTAGTCCCAATAAAACCAAGCATTGTTGCCATATTTGGCTCAATCATTCCAGAACCTTTACTTATTCCTGTTACATAAACTTTCTCACCTTCAATCATAATTCTTGTAGATGCAGCTTTTGCAACAGTATCTGTGGTCATAATTGATTCAGCTGCATTTAACCAATTATCAATTTTAAGATTTTTAATGGCCATTGGAATACCCTTACCGATTTTATCAACAGGTAAATCCGTCATAATAACTCCCGTAGAAAAAGGAAGTACATCCTCAGCATTGATGCTTAACTCATTAGCCACCATTTCACAAACGACTCTAGCATTTTTTATTCCATCTTCCCCGGTACCTGCATTGGCAGAGCCAGTGTTGACTATAAGAGCCCTCTTATTCCTACCAATATTAAGGTGTTTTTTAGCAACAATTACGGGGGGGGCCATAAATTTATTTTTTGTAAAGATTCCTGATACAGCAGCACCGATATCAATAGAGATAACCAATAAATCTTTTTGCGACTTATACCTAATTTCTGACTCAGCTGTACCTAATTGAATACCTGAAATTGGATATAATTCATCATTTTTTGGGGCTTTTAGATTAACTGGCATATTTACTTTTTTCTCCATATTGTCCCACTGGCAGTATCTTCAAGTAAAATATCATGATTTTCAAGAAAATCTCTAACTTTATCTGCCCCTGAAAAATCTCTATTTTTTTTAAAAGCATCTCTCTTTAGTATTAATTCATCAATATTGAAATTATGAGAGTCTTTTTTCTCACCTTTTAGAAAAATTTCAGGGTCCTGATTTAAAATCCCAATAATATTAGCAAGTTTTACCAGCAGATTTTTATCGTCATTATTTTTATTTTTATTTACTTTATTTGCAAGCTCATAAAGAACTGCTAACGCTTCTGCAGAATTAAAATCATCGTCTAAGGCTTCTTTAAACTTATTTGCGTAAGGGCCTGTCCAGTCTATTAATTTTTGATTGTCCGTAATATTTCTTATTGCTAAATAAAGTCTAATTAAGCCTTGATTTGCCTCTTCAAGCTGCTTGTCTGAATAATTTAACGGACTTCTATAATGAGCCTTTAAAATAAATAATCTTACAACCTCGGGGTCAAAATGCTTAAGAATTGACCTTATAGTGAAAAAATTTCCAAGTGATTTCGACATTTTCTCATCATCTACCTTAACAAAACCATTATGAATCCAATAGTTGGCCATTTTGCATTCATTTGCTGCCTCTGATTGAGCAATTTCATTTTCATGATGAGGAAACTGAAGGTCCTGTCCCCCACCGTGAATATCAAAGTGGCTACCTAGTAGTTTATTGCTCATAACAGAACATTCAATATGCCAGCCTGGTCTACCTTTGCCCCATGGAGAGTCCCAAGAAGGCTCATTATCCTTTGCATGTTTCCATAGAACAAAATCAAATGCATTCTCTTTATTTTTGTCAATATCAACACGGTCGCCAGCTCTTAGGTCATCAAGGAGCTTTCCAGAAAGCTTGCCATAATTTTTGAATTTTGAAACAGAGTAGTAAACATCCTGGTTGCCTCCAATATAAGCAAATCCTTTATCAATAAGTACCTTAATCATTTGAATCATCCCCTCAATATGATCAGTTGCTCTTGGCTCTATATCTGGAGGAATGACCCCTAAACTTTTAGCATCCTCATTCATTGCTTCAATATAGTTATTAGTTAGCTCATGCATTGGTATATTTTGACTGATTGACTTTGCTATTATTTTGTCGTCAACATCAGTAATATTTCTAACGTAAAGAACATTAAATTTACTTTCCTTTAGCCATCTATTTATTAAATCAAATACAACCAGCACTCTACCGTGACCTAAATGGCAGTGATCATAAACTGTCATTCCGCAAACATACATTCGAACCTCATTTGGATTAATAGGTTTAAAAGCTTCTTTCTTTTTGGAAAAACTGTTAAATATTCTAAGCATATAAATTAGTATAGATTGGTATGTAGTAATGATTTAACATTTATGATAGATTTTGGCATGATTTTGCAAAAATTATATCACGAGCTAGATGTAGGTTTGTCTGGTTTAATTTATCAACCTTAAGAAAATATAAAACATGAAAAAATTATTAAAAACTACATTATTCTTTTATTTACTTTCTATTTCCCTATTGGGCTTCTCAGAAACCTCAGAAAAGCTTAATATTGAAACTTCTCATGGGAATATGGTCATCGAGATTTATCCTGAAAAAGCACCAATAACTGTAAAAAACTTTTTAAACTATGTCGACAAAGATTTTTACAATGGGACAATATTTCATCGCGTTATTGATGGCTTTATGATTCAAGGTGGTGGTTTTGAAAAAGACATGACGGAGAAGGAAACGGATGCACCCATAAAAAATGAGGCGAATAATGGCCTTAAAAATGCACCATATACCCTCGCTATGGCAAGAACATCAGTACCTGACTCAGCAACTTCTCAGTTCTTTATTAACGTTGCAAATAATTCTTTTTTAGACTACCCAGGGCAAGATGGTGCTGGCTACTGTGTATTCGGTAAAGTGGTAGATGGAATAGGTACCGTCATAAAAATTGGAAAATTAGCAACTACGAGACGTAATGGTATGAGTGACGTTCCAATCAAGAGAGTAACAATTAAATCAATAACTAAATTAAAATAAGGAAATAAATGATTACAATTAAAACAAACCATGGTGACTTCTCAATAGAGCTGAATGAAAAAGAAGCCCCAATAACTGTAAAAAACTTTTTAAGTTATGTCGATAAAAGTTTCTACAATGGGACAATATTCCATCGCGTTATTGATGGCTTTATGATTCAAGGTGGTGGTTTCGACAAAGACATGGTGCAAAAGGAATCAGACGCACCCATAAAGAATGAGGCAAATAATGGCCTTAAAAATGCAATCTACAGCCTTGCTATGGCAAGAACATCGGATCCTGACTCAGCATCATCTCAGTTCTTTATTAACGTTGCAAATAATTCTTTTCTAGACTACCCAGGGCAAGATGGTGCTGGCTATTGTGTATTCGCAAAGGTAATTTCTGGAACAGATGTTATCGACCTTATTGGAAAAGTTACAACTGGATCGAATGGTGGACATCAAGATGTTCCAACTGAAGCAATTATGATAGAAGAGGTTCTCTCTGATTAAGCTTAAGACTTCTGCAATTTTTGTCTCTGATATTCATTTAACAGAATCAGAGGCAAAAACGATTGATAAATTTATTTATTTTCTCAAAAATGATGCGATTAAGCATGAAGCATTATTTATTCTGGGTGACTTATTTGATTATTGGATAGGTGATGATGCAAATACATTCCAGGAAATAAAGAACTCATTAAGAGAACTTTCTAGAAAAGTTAAAATCTATTTTATAGCTGGTAATCGTGATTTTTTGATTGGGGATAAGTTCCTGTCTTCTTGTCAGGTTAGTCTGTTAAAAGATCCAACATTGATTTCACTTGGAGATACCATGACACTAATCATGCATGGAGATACTTTGTGCACAGATGATATTGATTATCAAAAATGGAGAGTCCAAGTACGTTCAACAGAATGGATTAATAATTTCGTAGAAAAACCCCTTGCGGAGCGGATGGAAATTTGCGAGGAATTAAGAGATCAAAGCGAGAGTAAAAAGAAAAATAAAAGTGATTCAATTATGGATGTAAATGATGATGCAGTTGAGGGAATGCTGCGTAAAAATAACTACCCAAAATACCTAATCCATGGACACACACATCGTCCTAACATACATGATTACTTCCTAGAAAGTCACTTTTCACAAAGATGGGTTCTTGGTGACTGGCATATGAATGGTAATTATATTTTATGGGAAAAAAACAAATTACAATCTATAACACTTAGTTTACCTTAGCTGTAAACTCATGTTTACGGTTTATTGCTGCTGCTTTATTTAAAACTCCATTAATAAACTTATATCCATCTGTGCCCCCAAAAGATTTTGCAACCTCGATGGCTTCGTTTAAGACTACCCGGTAGGGAACCGCTGGAGAGAATTTTAGCTCGTACAATGAGCTATAAATAATGGCCAATTCAATTGGACTTAACTCATCATAGCTCTTATCTAGATAGGTAATAATTTCCTTTTTTAGCAAATCGAAATTATCGAATACACCATCCATAACCTCTAAATAAAATGCTTCATCTGCTCTTATAAAATCAGGATCATCCTGAATATCTTTTTTTATCTGATTAATATCAAAGTTATTAACAAGAGCTCTATATACTCCCTTCATAATCAACTCACGTGACTTCCTACGATTGTTGATCTTTTTTTTAGGAGTTTTTAAACTATTCTTATCAATCATATTTTTTTACCAATTCAGCCATCTCTATTGCACCTAGTGCTGCGTCTTCGCCTTTTATTTTGGTTCGTGCAAAAGCCTCGGCACTGGAGTTTGTTGTGATAATTGCATTAATGATAGGGACATGATAGTTTAATTGAAGCTGGAGCAATCCATGAGCGGATTGATCTGAAACTATTTCAAAATGATAAGTCTCGCCCCTTATTACTGCCCCAATACCAATTAATACATCAAACTTTTTTTGTCGGGCAAAACTGTCCAACATAATTGGAATTTCAAGCGCACCAGGGACCGATTCGTGAGTAATATTATTCCTTCGGACTCCTTCTGTCTCTAGCTTATTTATGCATGCATCACAAAGCTCTCTTACAACTTTTTCGTTGAATCGTGATGAAACAACACCAACTTTCAAGCCCCTTAATGTCTCTTTTTCCAAAAATATTCCAATCTTAAATTAGTGAAATATGATTATACCTTTTTGGAGAGCATTAGATATTCCCCACAAAATTGGAAGTCCGACCAAAATCCAAGCAATAGGCAATATTAATTTCTGTACCACTTGATTAGACTTACTCTTACTTACCAACAAAGCATTATCAGAGTCCTTTTTAGCCGCGATATCTTTTTCTTTTTTAAGTTCACTTTCACTCATAAAATGTTTAGAGGCTAGAGGCTTTACAAAGAAGTTTAAGATAAAGCCCAATATAAGAAGTAAGGCTAATATTCTAAAGCTTGAACTATAAGCTTCAGCTTCAGGTATTCCACTATTAGTTAAGGATTCTCTAAAATATGTCATTATTCTTGGTCCTAAAATACCTGCTGCGGCCCAAGCTGTTAGCAGTCTTCCATGTATTGCGCCCACATGCTGTGTTCCAAAAATATCGGCCAAATATGCTGGGATAGTTGCAAAGCCACCCCCGTACATAGTTAAGATAACAAGATTAATTAAAACAAAGAGTGCAATATATTGATTGTTTCCAGCCCATGGTGCAGAGAAATAAAGAATGGTTCCGAGGCTAAAAAATATTGCATATGTTAATTTTCGACCTAGATAATCAGAAGATGATGCCCAAAAGATTCGACCAATAATATTCGATAAGGACAATAGAGCAACAAATCCGCCTGCTATTGCTCCTATCTCGGTTGCGGAAAAGTTTTGCGCTGCAATTTCTTGAAACATTGGTTTTGCAACGGCTAGCACACCAATACCTGCTGAAACATTCAAACACAACACACCCCATAGAAGCCAAAACTGATATGTTTTGTGAGCATGACTAACATGCACATGATTTTTGGCAATCATAGAAGTAGCTTTTTTTTCAACTTTAATTCCCTCTACTTTGAAGTCAGCCGGGGGAACTCGATACCCAAAAGCTCCAATCATCATAGCTATAAAGTAAAAACAACCCATATATAAGAATGCCTGCCAAGTACTAAAGGTATCAATTAGATATGCAGCAATCGGAGTTCCTATCATAGCCCCTCCTCCAAAGCCCATAATAGCCATACCGGTTGCTAAACCCCTTCTATCGGGAAACCATTTGATTAATGTTGATACTGGAGAAATATACCCTAACCCCAGCCCTATTCCACCAACAACACCAGCACCCAACCAAATAAGCCATAATTGATGGTTATAAACTCCAGCAGAAGCCAAAACCAATCCTCCGCCCCAAAGTATTGCGGCTGCAACACCAGCTTTTCTTGGGCCTGCCCGCTCCAACCAATGACCAAAAACTGCTGCTGATAAACCCAAACATACAATCGCAATTGAAAAAGTCCACACCACATCACTCAGGAACCAGTCGCAGGAAGTAATAAAAAGTCGATCGTATAGCGATGTAGTTATTGCGTCACATTGGTTACCGATTAATGTTAATAATCCATTGCCTTTAGCAGGCCAAAAAACACTAAAGCCATAAATCATACCAATAGACAAATGAATGAGTAACGCTGCTGGCGGAACTAACCAACGGTTATATGAAGCGTCAGCAACAATTCGCTCCCTAGAAAGAATAGACATTTAATCTCCTGTTATATTTTTAGTTAAATTTTGTACTTAAGATAAAAATTTAACACGTCTTGGTATATTTTTAGTATTTTATTTAAATTAATCTGTCATAAAAATGAAATAAAAATGTCATACTATATAAGAAATGAAAGCAAAAATACTAATAGTAGAAGATGAAGAATCAATACTGGAACTGATTGCAATTAGCCTTCATCAATCAGGATTCACTCCTGTTCGTTCGCTAAATGCAGAGTTTGCTAACAAAATAATTAATGAATCAATCCCTGATTTAATTATTCTTGACTGGATGTTACCAGCAATGAGTGGAATTGATTTTATTAAGAGACTAAAATCTAATGCCCTAACAAAAAAAATACCAATCATTATGTTAACGGCTAAAAATGAAGAAGAAAATATGATACAAGGCCTAAGTTCAGGGGCTGATGATTACCTAACAAAACCATTTAGCCCTAGAGAGCTAGTTGCAAGAATAAAAGCAGTTTTGAGAAGAAAGGCTCCTGAACTAATTGAAGAGCCAATTGAGATAAATGGTCTACATTTGGATCCTACAAATCACCGCGTTCGGTCAAACAATAATTCAATTCGAATCGGGCCAACTGAATTCAAATTATTACATTTTTTTATGAAAAATCCTGAAAGGCTTTTCAGTAGGGACCATATACTGGATAAAGTTTGGGGAAACAAAGTAGAAATTGATGATAGGACTGTGGATGTTCACATTAAAAGGCTAAGAAGTTCACTGTCCACAGAGGGGAAGCAAAAACTAATCCAAACAGTCAGAGGAATGGGCTACAGATTCTCTGAAAATCAAGAAAACTAATTCCTCTAATAAACCATTATAATTAATCATAAATAATTAAATCAGGCGGCTATAAAATTGCAGGACATTCGTTGGAGTACATTTTGGTTTCTAATCCTGGAAATATTTCTGTATTTCATCATGTCATCAATTTTCAGTCAGAAATTTGCTATTATTTTTCTCATAGCAACACTATTAATCTTTATACTTCTACATGTTTTTTGGATACACAAACTAAGTAAATGGGTTGAGTCGCCAAGTCTCAAAAATTTACCGAATGGAACAGGTATCTGGCAAAACATATTCACTAAAATATATAGATTTTATCGTCAACAAAAAAAATCTCAAACACAACTAACTTCAACATTAGATCAATTCATTCAGGCTGGAGAAGCTATAAATGATGGAATTATTGGGGTAAATGAGGAAAATGAGATCCTATGGTCAAATAAAAAAGCTCAAAAAATTCTGAATATAAATCCGAAAAAGGATTATAACCAACCTATTAATTATATATTTAGAAATCCAGAGCTTTCTAAATATTTAGTAAAAGAAAATTATGAGGAATCTATAAAGATTCATAATCCTACCAATAAGCTAGATATAGAAATAAAAGCTGCATTTTTTGGTAAAAACCATAAATTAATAACATGTAGAGATTTAACATTATTAAATAGGGCTGAAAATCATAGGAAAGATTTTGTATCAAATTTCTCCCACGAATTAAAAACACCGCTAACTGTTATTTCGGGTTTCCTTGAAACGCTTGAAGATAGAAAAACAATTGATGAAAAATCTAAAAAAATAATTGAATTAATGGCTAAACAAGCCCATAGAATGAAAAAATTAATCGATGATCTATTATTGCTATCTAAGGTTGAAAGTGACTATTTACAAAATCGCTCTGAAAAAATTATTATGAAAGATATGTTTAAGAAGCTAAAAAATGAAGTGTCTTCAATTGACCAGCATCAACATAAAATAATTTATTCAATTAACAGTAAAATAAATATATATGGTTCTAAGTCGGAAGTTTATAGTGCCTTTATCAATCTAATAACTAATGCCATAAGATATACAGATCAGGAAGGAGAAATTAGTGTTAGCTGGAATAAAATAAATAATGATGCGATATTTCAGGTTGCCGATAAAGGAATTGGAATACCAGAAAAACATGTAAATCGAATTACGGAAAGATTTTATCGGGTTGATGAAGACCGAAGTAGGGAATCTGGTGGAACTGGTTTAGGCTTATCGATTGTTAAAAATGTTATGCACCAACACCAAGGCGAAATAAGAGTAGCGAGTGAAATTAATTCTGGTAGCTCATTTAAGCTAATCTTCCCAACTGAAAGAATTTTTTTAGAATAATGTTTCAGATTCTATTTTTATGTATATTTATATTGCTGACAGGTTGTGCAAACAATACCTTAAAAAATAAAGATTCAACTCAATATGACAAAGCATCCGTTAGTCAATTCGCAAAATCTGACTTTGATCGAATGGCTGATTACGAAATTAGAGAAAATATTGAGAGCTTAAAGATATTGATGGTTAAGTTCTATAAAAAAAATCCTAAAGAACTTAGAAAAACCTCATCTGATAATGCTGAAATAGTTACTGATTGGGTTTTCAATGGAAAACATGATTGGAGATTTAAATCAATAAACCTTGCCCAGGGAACGGATGCATTAAATCAAACATTTGATGAATCTTTTGAGGGTGATCGTGTTCTTTCGTTAATCACAGGCTTGTATACTATGATTAAACAGGCACATGGTAATAAAACAGAGTTTTTTATTTTCGACTCTCTTAACGCTCAATCAATATACAATTCTGCACGGAATATTGAAGTTGTATTATGGAAATTATCGACCAAAAGAAATATTTCTGGAGAGCTATTCTTACTATCAAATGCTATATATGAAAAAAAAACAAACTTATCTTTTGAGCGAGAGTTCGGAAAAATAATTGGGAGAATCGATTACTTTGCATATACATTATCTGAGAAATCTGAAAGAGGCATAACGCGAGCGCTTCAAAGTATTGCAGCAGGAATATTTCTTCCCTTTTAATTAAAGAAGTATTTTTTCAATTCCGCCATTAGTTGCTTTTTCAACATATTGTTCAAGCCATTGATCTCCCAGATTATTTTTAGCTAGCTCAACCACAATGTAATCGGCAGTAGTGTTAGTGTCATCTCCATAGCGCGCTAACCCCTGTAGACATGAAGGGCATGATGTTAGTATTTTTATTGGTAACTTTTCATCTATAGCTTTTGGAAGTTTACTTATACCTTTCTCAATTTCCTCTTGTTTTCTCATCTTTACTTGTGTGGCTATATCTGGACGACTAACAGCAAAGGTACCAGATTCTCCACAACACCTTTCATTTAATGGGATATCTTCTCCCATTAATTTATTGGTAACCTCAATAGGAGAATAGGTCTTCATAGGTGTATGACATGGGTCATGATACATATATTGCTGGCCATTAACTCCGTCCATTTTAACGCCCTTTTCCATTAAATACTCATGAATATCTAGCAACCTACAACCTGGAAATATTTTTTCAAATTCATATTTCTGGAGCTGATCCATGCACGTTCCACACGATACAATAACTGTTTTAATATCTAAATAATTTAGTGTGTTTGCAATTCGATGGAATTGGACTCTATTCTCTGATGTAATTTCTTGACCTTTATCATGATTTCCTGACGAAGTTTGTGGATAGCCACAACACAAATATCCTGGTGGAAGAACTGTAATTGCACCCACTTCATAAAGCATTGCCTGGGTTGCCAATCCAACCTGAGAGAATAATCTCTCAGAACCACAGCCTGGAAAATAGAAGACTGCATCAGAATTTTCATCTAACTTATTTGTATTTCGAATTACCGGTACAATTTTATCATCCTCAATTCCTAATAAACCTCTGGATGTTCGGGTAGGCATATTTTTCGGCATTGGCCTATTCATAAAATGAATAACCTGTGAAACTACAGATGGCTTACCTACTGTGGGTGGAGGAGCTTTCTTAAAATAGTTAATTGCTCTAATTTTTTTAAGAAAGCTATGACCAATTCTTTGGGCTCGGTATCCAACATCAACCATCATTTTTCTCATTAATTTAATCGTTGCAGGATCTTTTAAATTTAGATAAGTCATTGCAAGCGATGTGCCAGCATTAAAATGTTTTTTCCCCTGCTCTCTGAGAAAGTTTCTCATTGCAATAGAAACATCGCCATAATCTATGTTCACTGGACATGGATTAAGGCATTTATGGCAAACAGTGCAGTGGTCTGCTACATCATTAAACTCATCAAAATGCTTTAGTGATATACCTCTTCTTGTTTGCTCCTCATACAAGAATGCCTCAATAAGTAATGAGGTGGCAAGAATTTTGTTTCTAGGGCTATAAAGAAGATTTGCTTTAGGGATATGAGTAGTGCAATCAGGTTTGCATTTCCCACAACGCATGCAGTCACTTATTGAATCAGCAATTTCTCCTATTGCAGACTCCTCCATAATAATCGACTCTTGTTCTAATAATCCAAAACTTGGCGTATATGCATTTTGAAGTCCTGAGCCAGGTAATAGCTTACCTTTATTAAAGTGGCCGTTTGGGTCAACTTTGGACTTATAGTCTGCAAATGTATTTATAGTAGATTCATCGAGGAATTCCATTTTAGTTATACCAATTCCATGTTCCCCAGAAATTACTCCGTCTAGATTTTTTGCTAGCGCCATTACCCTAACAACAGCTATCTTTGCTTCTTGCATCATTTCATAACTATCTGAATTTACAGGAATATTTGTATGAACATTACCATCCCCTGCATGCATATGCAGAGCAATAAAAAGTCTCGACTTTAATACTTCCTGATGAATACCATCAATTTTTTTAATTATTGGCTCGTACTCTCTTCCAGAAAAAATCTCAATTAATGGTATTTTTATTTCTTTTTTTAAAGAAATTATGAGCCCATGTGATTGAATGGCCTCAAATAAATTTTTATAGCTTTCTTTGAAATCAGGTAAATTAATGAACTGACTAATTGGGTGGTCCATCTCATTTAGATACCGCTCCCACTTAGTAATAATATCGTCAATAAGCGACAAACTAAGTACTTTTTTATTATTAAATAAAGCTATATCAATATCTTGATTACTTAGGCTTGTTAAATCTTCAGTTAGATATCTCCGTATTTCCTGAACGATTTTTAATTTATTTGTTATTGATAGCTCTATATTTATTCGATCAATGCCATTTGAATACTCACCTAATTTAGGAAGTGGGATTACAACATCCTCATTAATTTTAAAGGCATTAGTATGTTTAGCAATGGCAGCTGTTCTTGCCCTATCAAGCCAGAATCGTTTTCTTGCCTCAGCAGAAACTGCAATAAAACCCTCCCCATCTTTTGAGTTTGCTATCTGGACAACCTTTGAAGCGGCAATACCGACTAAATCTTCATTGTCGCTTGCGATATCTGCAATCAGAATCATTTTTGGTCGCATTGATCTGGCAGCTTTTGTACTATAACCAACAGCCTTGATGTATCGTTCATCTAAATGTTCTAGGCCTGCCAACAATACATCAGGGACGTTATCTAAATAATCTTTAATTTCTACAATACCAGGAACTGCTGTCGATACATTCCCAAAGAATTCAAGACAGACAGTTCTGATATGTTGAGGCATCTTATGTAGAATAAAAGTTGCTGATGTAATAAGCCCATCACAGCCTTCCTTTTGAATACCAGGAAGCCCGCTCAGAAATTTATCTGTCACATCCTTACCTAGCCCTATTTTTCTGAAATTTTTTCCCGGAATCTCTAAAATCTCTGGATTATCTCTTGGTGTAATTCCATTCTTATCAAACTTAGTAATCCTAAACCGGGCCAGGTCTATATCATGAATTTTTGATAAATTATGATCTAACCTCTCAATTTCCATCCAATCACCATTTGGGTCAACCATCTTCCACGAAGCTAAATTATCAAGCGCTGTACCCCAGAGCACTGCTTTTTTACCTCCCGCATTCATGGCCACATTACCTCCAATGCATGATGCATCAGCAGATGTTGGATCTGTTGCAAACTCAAGGCCTGCATCAGAAGCTAAGTCCATTGCCCGTCTTGTAACTAGCCCCACCTCACATCGAATTGTAGGAACAGATTCAGACAGTCCCGGTAAATTTTTGAATTCAACGCCACTTATACCATCTAGCTTTTCAGTATTAATTACTGCTGTCATTGGTATTAAAGGAATTGCTCCTCCTGTATAACCTGTGCCTCCCCCTCGAGGAATAATAGTCAACTCGAGATCAATGCAGGTTTTAACAATATGAGAAATCTCTGACTCTTTGTCAGGATTAATCACAACAAAAGGAAATTCAACTCGCCAATCAGTAGCATCAGTAACGTGAGACACTCTTGCTAGTCCATCAAACTGAATATTATGCTTTTTTGTATGCCGCTTTAGTTTCGATAAAACTTTTTTTCTGAGTTTTTTTACACTTTTAAAATTCAACTCAAATTTAAGAATAGCTGCAAGAGCTGCAGTGGTTAGCTGCGCCACCCTGATATTACCAAAACTTCTATCTTCAATGGACTTGATTCGATACCTCATTGCTTCTACTAACTGTTTAAAACGCTTTGGGTTTTCAATTAAGTCATCTTGTAGATATGGGTTTCTTGATACAACCCATAAATCACCCAGAACCTCAAAAAGCATTCGTGCAGAACGCCCAGTCTTCCTTTTTTCTCTAAGTTCATCAATAATTAACCATATTTCTTCCCCAAGAAAACGTAAAACAATTTCCTTATCAGAGAAGGAGGTATAATTATATGGAATTTCTCTTAGACGAGTTGAGAATTTAGACTGAGCTTTCAAAAAATCAGGTGATAAAGGTGCGTTCATTGATGTGTCAAGTTGTGGAATAGTAAAATCATAGCATGTTGACTGACGCCATACAACGGCAATTCCATTAGGGTTATTGAGTTAATTATGAGAAAATTTATACATATGTTTAAATGATTAAAATTTTGAGAATAAGTTCATGCTTTGGATAAAATCCCTACATATAATTTTTATGGTGACATGGTTCGCAGGCCTTTTTTATTTGCCACGACTTTTTGTTTACCATGCAATGGCGACAGATAAAATTAGCCTTGATCGATTCGTAGTAATGGAACGTAAATTATTTTATGGGATAATGACCCCAGGTGCGGTATTAACTATTATTTTTGGACTTTGGCTTTGGCTGGACTATAACTTTTCGGGGCTTTGGTTGAATCTAAAATTATCGTGTGTAGTACTACTTATTTTTTATCATTTTTTATGTCTGAAGCATCTAATAAACTTCAAGCTTAAGAGGAATAAACACAGTCATATTTATTTCAGGTGGTTCAATGAATTTCCTGTAGTACTTTTAATTTTAATTATTATATTAGTAGTTTTAAAACCATTATGAAAAATATTTTAATATGTGGGTCAATTGCTTACGACACAATTATGGTCTTTGAGGATTATTTTAAAAATCATATTCTGCCTGATAAAATTCATAAACTAAGCGTATCTTTTTATGTTCCTGAACTAAAGAAGAATTTTGGTGGCACAGCAGGAAATATTGCATACAACCTAAGATTACTAAATAGCTCACCCATTATAATGGCTACTGTTGGCGAAGATTTTCAGCTATATTCTGACCGGCTAAGTAAACTGGAAATTGTTCAGGACTACATTAGAGTTATTCCAGAAACACATACAGCACAAGCTTTCATAACCACTGACCTTGATGATAATCAGATTACTGCATTTCACCCAGGAGCAATGACCCAATCTCATAAAAATATTATCTCAACAATTTCAGAAAATATTAGTCTCGCAATTATTGCCCCAGATGGAAAGGATGGCATGATTAATCATGCAAAGGAATGCTTTGATTCAAATATTCCAATTCTATTTGATCCAGGGCAAGGGCTGCCAATGTTCAATCAGGACGAATTAATAACTTTCATTGAGCAAGCTTCCTACATATCAGTTAATGACTATGAGGCTCAAGTCCTATCTAATACTTCAAAACTTAGCATTGAAGAGATATCAACAAAAGTTACTGCATTAATAATTACTAAAGGTAGTGAAGGCTCACTAATTTATACAGACAATAAAATCCTAAAAATTGACGCTTTCCCTGCCCAAAATATAATTGACCCTACAGGATGTGGGGACGCTTATCGCTCAGGCCTCACCTATGGAATTATCAATGAATTAAGTTGGGAAAAAACAGGTTGGTTGGCCTCGATTATGGGTGGAATTAAAATTCAATCGCAAGGGGGTCAGAATCATACGCCCACAATAAATGATATTGAAAGTTATTTTGGAGAAGAGCTAAGGTAAATCTCTATCGTCTGAATTAACCGATATAAGAGACCCAGACTCAATACAGTAAGCTGACAGTTCCCTCCCCCAAACACATCCAGTATCAAGCGTTATCCCACAATTATGTTTTTGAATTCCAATTGCGGACCAATGTCCTGTAATAATAAATTCTCTTCTTATCTTTTTAGCCTTAATATCAAACCAAGGTATTAAGCCATCAGGGAGATTTTTTAAGTCTGACTTATAAGTAAAATCAATAGCATTCTCTCTATTTAAGCACCTAAGGCGAGTCATTGCATTGATTGTAAGCCTTTGTTTATCTTTTGTTTCATATTCTGAGGACCATTTATCAGGCTTATTGCCATACATGCTTTTAAAGAAGTCATTAGGATTTTTTTGAAGGGATGCCATCACCTCTTTTGCTAAATCAAGTGCATCATCAGTTGACCAATCAGGCATTAAACCTGCATGCACCATAAGGAAATCTTTATCCTTATGAATTAATGGCCATGAAAGCATCCACTCAATATATTTATTCAAATGTCGTGATGATAAAATTGGTTCAATCGTATCTGTTGATGACATTATTTTTTTTTGGTTAAAGGCGACTGAAAGTAAATGTAAGTCATGATTGCCAAGGACAATTTTTAAGTTATCTTGATTTTGATAACACCAGTCAAGCGTTTCTAGAGAACCTTGCCCTCTGTTAATTATATCTCCAACAAGCCAAAGCTCATCAGTACTACTATTAAAATCTATTTTTTCTAGTAGGCTTTGAAGAGAATAAAAGCAACCTTGGAGATCACCAACTGCATAGGTTGCCATCTAATTACTAGAGACTGCCTCCAGATAAGTTGGCCATGTAGACTACGGCAGCAGCAACTTCTTCATCAGATAGCGAGGCATTTCCACCTTTAGCTGGCATTGTCCTGATACCATTAATAGCATTGCTTACAAGCATATCTTTACCCTGAGCAATTCTTGGGCCCCACTGCCCTGCATCTCCAATTTTAGGAGCATTCATTAAGCCACTTGCATGGCACATTGCACAATTAGCCTGTGTAATCTTTTCACCAGAAATAGAAGATTTTGTATTTGATGAATTTTTAGCAACCTTCACCTCAGCTACTGGCTTTATATTCTCTGTGCTTGGCTTTGTTTCTACAACCATTGTATTTGTTGGTTCGCTGGGCTCATATTTAGTAGTTGCTAACACAATTAAAATGATTGCACCAAATAAACTACCTAATACGACGCCTACAGTTTCTAATACACTTCTTAACTCTGTTCCTTTGCTCATATTGTTTCCTTAACCTTAAAAAATTATATAAATTGATACTTAAAATAATGATCTATTAAAAATGCTGTAAATATTAAACCTAAATACAAAATTGAATACCTAAAAATTTTCATGGATAGTTTATCAGAATAATTTCGGTATAACATCACAACGTAATACAAAAAATATGCGTTCAATATAGTAGCAATAACAAGGTAAATTAACCCTGTCATACCAACACTAAATGGCATTAGTGTGACAATAATTAGAATTATTGTATATAAGAGAATATGCAGTAAAGTAAACTTCTCACCATGAGTTACTGGCAACATAGGCATTCCAACCTTAGCATATTCATCACGCCTATATAAAGCCAATGCCCAAAAATGAGGTGGTGTCCAACAAAAGATAATTAAAAATAATATTAGCGCTTCTGGCGCGACGGAATTATTAATAGCAGCCCAACCTAAAACAGGGGGCATAGCTCCTGAAGCTCCTCCAATAACAATATTCATAGGTGTTGCTGGTTTTAAGAAGATAGTATAAATCACAGCATAAGAAAAAAAAGTAGCTAACGTAAGCCACATCGTTAAGAAATTTACAAAATAGAATAATATAAATAATCCCAAGCTCCCGAGAACTGTTGAGAAGATTAATGTTTCTTTAGAGGATACTTGGCCAGTTGGTAGTGGGCGACCTCTCGTTCTAGCCATTACTGCATCAATTTTTTCCTCAATTAAGCAATTAAATGCTGCAGCTGCCCCAGAAACAAAACCAATACCAATGCTTGCTGCGAACAATGTATCAATTGGGACCATTCCTGGAGTAGCTAAGAACATTCCAATTATTGCAGTAAACACAATAAGAGCAGTAACTCTTGGCTTACACAAAGCAAAGAAGTTTTTTAAACTCTCATTTGAATAGTAATTTTTCTGTGTGGCTACTTTACTCATGTGCATCGTAATCTTGAATTAATAATAACAATTATTATAACTAATAATGCTGCTCCTAGGTTATGCATTGTAGCTAAAGCAATCGGCAAATAAAGTAATAAATTAGCTACACCAATAATAAACTGAGAAATTAAAACAAGAATCAACAGATTCCGATAAAATCGGATGCCCGAATATCGAGATAAAAAGTATGTAAAGAATAAAAAATAAGTGACCAGAATGACTGCCCCAACTCTGTGGACCCATTGAATCGCATGAAGAGCTTGAATTGAAAGGTTATCTCCAGAGGTAGTTAATCCTAAATCTCTAAAGATAGAAAATCCATTTCTAAAATCCATATCGGGAACTAGAGATCCATGGCAGGTTGGAAAATCTGTGCATGCTAATGCAGCATAATTAGTACTAGTCCAGCCACCGAGAAAAATCTGAATAAATAATAATAATATTGCAAACCTTGCCATCAGAACCAAATTTTTATCAACTATTTTTACTGGAGTACCAAAGTGACGATGAGTAATGTAGGTTAATAATCCTAAAATTGTCATTCCACCAATTAGATGCACGCTAACAATAACTGGTTTCAACAATTCGGTTACAGTCCACATTCCAAGAGCGGCCTGAAATATAACTAATCCAACTAAAAATAACGGAAGATATAAAGGTACATTAATCTGATTGCGATTTTTAATAGCTAAAAAAGAAAGGGCTACAATTAATAAGCCTAAAACTCCAGCTAAATAACGATGAATCATCTCTCGCCAAGCTTTTCCTACTTCAACAATGCTATCGGGATACATATTATTAGCCTGGGCAATGGCTTCCACACTTTCTGGGACACTTAATGTACCAAAGCATCCAGGCCAGTCAGGGCAACCTAGTCCAGCATCAGTTAAGCGGACATAAGCACCGAAGACAACTACGCATAGTGTTAAAAATGTAGAGAAAAGTGATAATCGTTTGAACCAAATCATAAAATAACTTTCAAAATTTTAATGTAAACTTCTTTTAAATTCTAATTATACAGTCGCTAAGCGACAGGATTACTGAATATGGCAAAAATTCTACCAATATTAATTGGACTCATTTTGATTGGAATTGTTTCATTAAGTCTAAATAAAAAAAAAATAAATGATTTTAATATGGTTTCAATTTCGGGAGAAAATATATCAACACATGAGCTTCGCGGAAAAGTATACCTTATCAATTTTTGGGCCACAGACTGTCCAGGTTGCATCAAGGAAATGCCAGAATTGATTAATACCTATAATAACTATAATAAACAAAACTTTGAGGTTATTGCGGTTGCTATGTTTTATGATCCTCCAAATCGAGTTCTTAGCTTTGCAAAAGCCAAAAATCTTCCCTTTCCTGTAGTTCTTGATATTGAAAAGAAAATTATGAATAATTTTAATGATATCAAATTGACTCCTACATCTATACTGATAGACCATAAGGGGAAAATTGTTAATACAATAATTGGAGAAATAAACTTTCTGGAATTTAATCGAAATTTAGAGGCTTTACTTAAAAAAGCTAACGCGCGTTCCTAATCAATCTTTCAATATCTTTAATAATTCCTGTTGGCTCAGTACCATTTTTATATTGCATCATTAAATTTCCATAGGGGTCGATCAGATAGATTGAATCAGCTTTTAATTCTGGATTGATTTTAAATGCACTTACAATGCTGTCAAAGTTAATCATTGATGCATCAATGTATTTTTGACCTGGGTATTCTTTCTTATAAGTACCCCAATCTAAATTAGCATTTGCTATAACTAGACGCTCTAATTTATCCTTGTCTTTACCAATAGCCAACCTTATTTGTCTTATCTGATAAAGCTTTTCTTGGCATAACTCATTACATTCATCTTGTATTAAAAAAGCTAAAATCCAGGCTCTATCATGACTATAAGCTTTATTATCTGAGAATGATTTCATATCTATCTTACCTAAATTAATAATAGGAGAAATTAACTCGCCATTATTTACAGTTCTAATATTGTCCTTATAATCTGAAAAAAATACGAGGTACCATGACAAAAATATTGGTACAAAGAACATTAGTGCAATCCCAATAAGCGCCAATCTTGCCTTTAATTGTTTATCTATCATTATGAGTTTTTATTCCTAGCCGTAAAAATATAATAAGAAGTGTTACTGCAAAAGCAAACCATTGAAATGCATACCCGTAATTTTTATCTGATCCAGGGGCCGGTAATTTAAAGTTCGACTCGTAATCACGATCAAGCAATGGCTCTATATAAATCATATAAGGTAAGAATTTTGAAGAATAAAAATTATTAAGATTTTCTGTATCAATTATTTGAACCCGACTGATTTTAGAATTAATTACTTCCAGCTTTCCTTCACCTAAAGAAATACCACTCACTGGGAATTTAACAATATTGCCCTTTATTTCAATTTGATTTTTTATTGGCTTAATATCTGGTATCAATGAACGTAAATTGAGATTTTTATGCCAGCCACGGTTTACTAAGACCACCCAATCAATTCCCTCTATTTTGAATGGAGTAATAATATTAAACCCAGCAGCTCCATTATGGATTTGATTGTCGAGAATAATATTCTGTTCATTTTTGAATATTCCTTTTAGCTCAACTTTTTTCCATAATAGGCGGGAGTCATTATTCAAGTCGTCTATATTATTTAAATTAATGAATGCGTCTGACTGACGAGAAGAATAGGCATCATTTAATAATATTTTTTGATCGGCTCTTTCTATCTGCCAAAATCCTAAGCGAATAAAACCCACAAATAAAATTAAAAAAATTGCTGTAGGGACAAATTTAAAGTTAAACTGGTATTTCTTCGAATTCAATTTTTTACCTTATATAGAGCTCAATAAAATGGACATAATTTTTGCTTTTAAGTTTTTAGTTATTTTTATCTTGGTAGTAATTTTATTTTCTTTAACCGGCGGCCTTCACTTTCTTATTAAGGATAAAGATGAATCTACAAGACTTGCAAGATCTCTAACCTTAAGAGTAATACTTTCAGTCTTTCTTTTTGTTTTATTATTTTTTGGTTATTCAATGGGCTGGATCACTCCAAACTTTGTATAAAAAAACCACCCTCAGGTGGTTTTTTTATTATCTAAATCCAGTAGACAAATATAAACAGGCCTAACCACACTACATCAACAAAATGCCAGTACCAGGC
>Ga0209710_1000196_pt1 | contig 66617 bp, 67 predicted proteins | sample ArcticOcean_MG_C_5_FD_187436 | JGI IMG/M metagenome (GOLD analysis project Ga0209710, IMG submission 187436) | Marine microbial communities from western Arctic Ocean - ArcticOcean_MG_CB4_138 (SPAdes) (version 2) | ecosystem: Environmental > Aquatic > Marine > Oceanic | place: Arctic Ocean...
GTGAGCCCAATTTGCAGGATCTTTCATAGCTTTTTCTTGATCAGCTGCAGCTGAAGCAACCATTGGCATAGCCAATGTAGCAGCAGTTACAAAACCAAGAGCTAGTTTGATTTTATTCAATTTCATTATATAAATCTCCATAGTTTTAACTAAGGGTTTAAAAAGAAGTAAATACTCCTCCTACATTTATTAAGTAACTAAACATAAGTGATTTATTTACTTTTAGCACCAAATAAACTAGTGCTTGAAAAACACTTTATACCTCTCAAATTTCTTTTGCAACATTTTTGTTACAATTTACTTACATTTAATGATTAATTTTACTTATCAAAAACCAGTTGAATTTAGAGTTAATAATTTTGATAGAATAAGAACTTATTAGAATGACGTATAAAAACTAAAAGTTAAGGAACGATTTAAAAATGTCAGAAGAAAAAATCTATGGCCTATTTCCCGAAATTGAGCCTAATAAAGAATACCAACTTCCATGCGGTAGCTTACATAATATTTATGTAGAAGAATCAGGAAACCCTAACGGTCAGCCTGTAATTTTTTTACATGGTGGTCCCGGTGGGGGTTGTGGTTCTAAGCAGCGCCGTTTCTTTAATCCAAAACATTACAGAATAATTCTTTTTGACCAAAGAGGGTGTGGAAAAAGTACTCCTCTTGGTGAAACTAAAGAAAATACTACAGAAGATTTAGTCAGCGATATTGAAACCATTCGGAAACATTTAAATATTGAGAAATGGATTTTATTTGGTGGCTCATGGGGCAGCTCATTAGCATTGGCTTATGGAATTAAATATCCAGAATGTTTAATAGGATTAATTTTGCGTGGCGTTTTCCTAAGTCGAGAAAAAGAACTTGATTGGTTTTTAAAAGATGTAGATCAATTTTTTCCTGAAAATCATGAATTACTCCTTAATCATAAAGATAATATTAATAAGGACAATCTTGTGAAAGAATATACTGATTTAGTATTTGGGAGTAATTTTGATATTGCCAAAAAAGCAGCTGTCGCATGGAATAGTTTTGAAGGGAGTATTTTAAAATTACTTCCCGCATCTAATCTTAATGACAATAATGAAGATATTAATTACGAATCTGAATTAGCAAGGGCTAAGGTGCAACTTCATTATATTAATAATCTTTGCTTTATTGATGGGGATGATATTCTTAAAAAAATTAGAGTATTAGAAAATATACCTGTTGAGATTGTGCAAGGTCGATATGATATGGTTTGCCCACCCAAAACTGCTTATGAGCTTAAGCAACAATTACCTCATAGCGAATTAATTATTATTCCTGATGCAGGACATTCTGCCTCTGAGGATGCAACACTCTCCGCATTAATATGTGCCACAGAGAAATTTAAATCGCTTTCTTAAATTAAATTTATAAATGCTGCAAACTGTTAAAAAATTTTCTGACTACAAAGGAATAAGCTACTTTATTATTAAAGAAGTTTTTTCCGGTTTTCATAGGCATAATTTTTTAGCATTTAATGCTTCTATTTCTTTCTTTACCTTATTCGCACTTATTCCTTTAATTTTACTTATATTCTTTTTTTTAAGTCAGTGGCTTACTAGCTCTTCATTTGCCCTATCTCATCTAGCTAATTTAACCTCTCATTTACTTCCTGAGATAAATGAGAGGATTATGAATGAAGTTTATAAAGTTTCCTCTTCGAAAGCTAGCTGGGGAGCCGTCTGGATTATGATCTTATTTTTAGCAGCTACGCCCCTAACAGCATCTCTTAGAAATGGCTTTGCCAATATTTTAAGTTTGTCCAATAAAAATACTTTTTTAAGAAATAAAATAAAAGATATATTTGCCGTTATTACTATTATGCTTTTATTTTTTACATATATATTTGTAGATATATTTTTACTTCAAGCATCGTCTATATTTGCCGAATATATTCCAATTGTAAAAAAAATATATTTTTCCTCAATAACATCACTAATCCTGTTGATTATAGTTGTAATGATTTTTTTCAATATTTACTTCCCTATTAAAATTAAAAAGAAATATTTAATCATGGGGGCTATTCTTACTAGCCTTTCTTGGTATTCTTTAAGTTACTTCTTTGATTTTTTTATTAATGCTAGCTCTTTCTACGGAACTTTTTTTGGGGGAATGAGGGGGCTATTTATTTCATTAATATGGCTATATCTTAATACTGCATCTCTCTTAATAGGTGCTGAGCTTATAGCAGCATTGCATAAAAAAGAAACATTATTATTGAAGCAACTTTTTATCATTAAACACATTCATCGACACCCAATTATAAATGATCTTATGCAATCATTTGGCCATAAATTTAAAAAAAATAAGGTCATCTTTAATGAGGGCGATAACGACCAAAGACTATTTTTTATTATTGAAGGTGAGATAAGTATTACAAAAAAAATCGGGCAAACAGAAACTGTCGGAGCAGGGAGCTACTTCGGCGAACTGTCTTTACTTAATAAAATACCTAGAGTTGCTAAGGCAGAAGTAGTTTCAGACTGGGCTAGAATTATCATAGTTTCTGATATTCAAATGAGAAAAATTTTAGCAGAGGATCATCAAGTTTCTATGCATTTTTTATCAAATATGGCTAGAAAACTACAACTTAGCTAAGTTTAGGTTTTACATCAAATGCGATACAAATTCTCTCTTCATTCGAATTAAAGGGAATTGTTCTGTGAAAAACAGAGGATGGAAAGAAAATTACATCGCCTACATTAGGTAAAATTACTTTTTTCTCAAATTCATCATGGAGTCTTGGGTATTCATCGCCATCACTGCTTAATTCAATAGCACCTTCTTGATCACCTGGCCCAGAATCTTTTGGGATTGCTAGATAAACTGCTCCACTAATCCATCCGTCCTCATGAATGTGTGAGCTTAGGTATCCGCCTGATTGCATTTTTACGAACCATGCGCTACTGAAGTTAATTTCTTTTGGAAAAGAACGAATAAATTCATTATCTTCATTCTGATAGCGTAAGAAATATCTATTAATTGATTTTTTTAATGCATTATTTAATTTGTTAAATGTAGCTTCTTGTCGTTTAAATAAATTTCCTGAAGACTGAATGCCAGAGGTCAGACGACTTTGTTTTCTTTGTCCAATATCTGCAGTATTAATATCATTTATAAGTTCTCGAATAAGTCTTTGATCATTCTCCATTAATTCTGGTACTTGTTCGTGGCAAATATAATTTAATGGTGATGGGCAGAAATTATAATGGTCTTTTATTTTAAAATTCTGTGCATAATGAGCTGATAATGTTGCCAAAAAAGGTGAAGAGTTTCTTTGCTCAAGTAAGCTATCTAATTTTTGTTTAAATTGATTGTATTTCTCAAGCTTATAAAAGCAATATAATATCCTCTCCTCCCAATCTCCAATCTTAGAAGATTCAAAATATTGAATAGCTTCAGTAAATGCTTTATTGTCATACAAAAAAATACCTAGCTGATAATTAGATTTTGGGTTTGACGAGTTTACTTCGACTGCCTTTCTTAAAAATAGATTAGCTTCCTCAATATTTCCGTCATGCCATAACGCATCGCCAAGATCTGAATAGAATTCAGCCTCTCCTGAGCCTATCTCAACAGCCCTCCTGTAATGTTTAATAGACAATGATAGATTTCCTAAATTTCTGTAGGCCCCGGCTAGATTATAATTACCTCTTCCGTCTTCAAAAATTGTTAAAGATTTCTTAAAAAGGGTAATAGCCTCTTCTAGCTTTCCTTGTAGCTGCTTAATAGTTCCAATATTACCAATGGCTTCATAAAATCCGGGTTCAGAATTCACTGCTTGTTCATATGATTTAATTGCCAAATCATACTTAGATTGACTTTGATAAGTAATACCTAAATTGAAAAAAGCTTCTGTAAAAGTGGGGTTCAGTTCAATTGCTTTTTGGTAATGGTGTATTGCGCGTTTATTATCACTCAATGCGTATAGCATGGCTCCCAAATTAAATTGTAACTCGGGTATATCGGGATTAATATTTATTGCTTGTTGATAAGAATTCACTGCGCCCTTCAAATCTCCTTTAGCTTCTTGACATACTCCTAATATATTATGAAGCAGAAATTCTTTTGGGTACTCTTTGATTAATTTTTTTGACATTTCAGCAGCAGCTTCAACATCTCCTTGCTGATGCATCATCATTAGCTCTTGTTTCTTTTGAGAAGATAGTTGCTTCATAGCTACTTTTTAAATTAATTACCTAAGAATTAAAACATATTCCTTAAAATAAAAGAACAAGGTTTTTGTCTAAATGTTAAAATATTAAATTATTAATTAAATTTTCAATTGAATCCTTATATGTTAAATCCAACTTTTATAAATCTTATAGGTGCTACTCTATTCTTTGTAGCAATTATTCATACTTTTTCTACTAAGTATTTTGAGCATCTTGCTTTTACTAATCCAAGATATTCAGGAATCTTACACCTACTAGGTGAAATTGAGATTGTTTTTGGCTTCTGGGCAATGATTCTGGTTCTTTTTATGTTTGGTATTGAAGGTAAAGAATCAGCTGTTAATTATGTTGAGTCAAGAAATTTTACAGAGCCTATGTTTGTTTTTGTCATTATGGTTATAGCTGCTACCAGACCTATTCTTCAATTTATTGAAACAATAGTTATGGGTTTAGCTAAATTGATCCCAATAAAAAAAGAGATTGCTATCTACTTCCTTTTATTAAGTTTTGTACCTATTCTGGGCTCTTTCATTACGGAACCAGCGGCAATGACTTTAGCAGCAATGTTATTAAGCAAAAATTATTTCGGTAAGGAAACGTCTACTAAATTTAAGTACGCAACCTTAGGGGTGTTGTTTGTTAATATCTCCATTGGAGGCACGCTTACTCCTTATGCTGCACCCCCAGTATTAATGGTGAGTGCTACATGGGATTGGGATATATGGTTTATGCTTTCAAATTTTGGTTGGCGTTCTGCAATAGCTGTCTTTATTAATACAATTGGAATAGTCTTTATATTTAAAGAAAGTTTTAAAGATATAGTATTCAAAGAAAAATCAGATGAGGTATCAGTGCCTTTTGTAATTATTTTAGCTCATTTGTTTTTTCTTATAAATGTTGTACTTTTTGCTCATCACCCAGTTATCTTTATGGCTCTTTTCCTATTTTTCCTAGGATACACTTCAGCCTATAAAGATCACCAAAATGGTTTAATACTAAATGAGGCTTTATTGGTAGCCTTCTTCCTTGCTGGTTTAGTTGTGCTAGGCGGAGCTCAGCAATGGTGGCTAGAACCAACTCTGATGTCAATGGACTCAACAACTGTTTATTTTGGCGCCACCATCCTTACAGCCTTTACTGATAATGCAGCCTTAACTTATCTAGGCTCCCTAGTTGAGGGCTTATCAGAAGAATTTAAAATAGCACTTGTAGCAGGTGCAGTTACAGGGGGTGGCTTAACTGTAATCGCTAATGCTCCAAATCCGGCAGGGATTGCGATACTTCGTCACCACTTCTCTGAAAGAAGTATAAACCCATTGGGATTATTATTAGGCGCACTTCCGCCTACAATAGTAGCAATAATTATGTTTAGATTATTTTAAAATATGCTAGATAAAGATAATACTTTGGAATATAACTATAAAATTCTCTCGCAAGAAAGAAAAAAACAAAAAATTTCTCAAGAAACTGTTTCCGCTCGGCTTACTCTAAGTATTGACCAAGTTAAATCACTAGAGAATAACCTTGATAATGGTTTTATTACGGCTCACTTTAAACATTTAACACTAAAGCGCTATGCTAAATTCCTAGAAATCGATTTTGATAAAATTATTCCACAACCAGTCAAAATAATTGTAGATGATGTTGCTACAGAAACGGTTGTTAAAGTTGGTATTAAAAATACAAATCTATTACAACTATTAACATTAAAAAAAATAAAAATTCTTATCGTTACAGGGTCGATAGGATTAATCTTTATCTTTTCTCTAGCTGTCAAATTTGATATTGAAACCCTTAACCCTGAAATAATTTCATCTGATCTCAATATTCCTCAAGATAATCATGTCGATGACGATATTCAAGCCCTCTCCCCTCTGTCTGATAATTTTACTCAGAATAAAAAAGTAGAAACTATCTCCAAAAAAAAATTTCAAGAAATCGAAAATATATCTGACATTGGTTCAATTGAATTTATATGCTCGATTAGATCAGCCTCCATGGATAAAGTTTGGTCACGTTTAAATCCAGAGAGGCCTGCAACTTATTTTCACATCGTTTCTCTAAAAAAACAGACTATTTGTACCATAGATAATCAAGGAGTCCTTAAACAGTATGATCTAGATGAAGGCTCGAAAATTACCCACCGAGGGGAAGCCCCTTTCAAGATACAGCTTGATTCGTCCATTAGTGAATTATATTTTCAAGGCTGGAAAGTTTATTTAAAAGACAATGATAATTTTATCCAGCTCAATCCAGTTAATATGACCACTGAGCCTAATTAACCACCAACAGCTCCTTCCACGACGTAGTAAATGCCTGACTTTTTCTCGATTGCTTCATCTTCCATATTGGATTAATCGGTTGTGTTGCTAATCGAATACTTTGCCTATCAAATTTTAAATTAATAGTATCGATAACTTGAGTGAGTCGGGAACGTTCAACAGTCTCTATAGGCCATAAATAATCTTGACTGCTATGCTTATCTACCAGTCCTGATAAAATAATTCCACATTTAATATATTTAATATTAGATTTGTAAATCGACTTTGCCCCTTCCAACGCTGTAGATAAAATTAAATTCGTATCACTCGTTGGATAAGGAAGTTTTAATGTGATGATATTTTGATAAAAGTATGATTTTTTTTGAAAAGGGCTGCTGCTGATAAATACACTAACGTATTCTGCAAGTGTATTCTGCTGTCTTGACTTGTAAGCCGCTCTAGAGGTAAATGTTGTAACTGCTTCAACTAATAAATCATACCTTTGAATTGCACAGCCGAAACTTCTTGAGGTGACTATTTGTTTTTTTAGTGGGATTTTTGAATCAATAGGAAAACAAATAGTCTTGTTGAGCTCATAAATAATTTTTTCTAGATTTATATTAAATTTCTTTTTCATATAAATTGCATCAGATTTCTTTAAATCTAATACTGAATATATGCCTATCGAGTTTAATTTATCTGATGTTTTATTCCCAACCCCCCATACCTCAGATACATTTATTTTAGACATAATATTATCCATTCTTATAGTGGATAATTCAGATAAATCGCATACCCCAGACCATGAAGGCTGTTTCTTCGCACAATAATTTGCTAATTTTGCTAATGTTTTTGTTGGAGCTATACCAACGCACACTGGCATACCTAAGTATTGCCATAATTTTTTTTTTATTTTTTGTCCTGTAGCATAAAGATCTCGATTACCTGATAAGTCTAAAAAGCATTCATCAATTGAATAAATTTCTTGTTGGGGTGAAAAAGATCTTAACAAAATCATCGTGCGATTGCTTATATCTGCATAGAGCGAGTAGTTTGATGATAAAACTTTAATACTAGATGCTTTGATTAAATCTTTTATCTTAAATAGTGGCGCGCCCATTTTGATGTCTAACAATTTAGCTTCATTACTTCTTGAAATAATACATCCATCATTATTACTAAGCACTACAACTGGTTTATTCAACAACTTTGGATTAAATAATCTTTCACAGCTTACGTAAAAATTATTTACGTCTACTAGTGCAATCATGGTCTTATTTAAATTTCCTAACTGCTCCAGTTACAACCCCCCATACCTCAAATTGCATTGATTCATTAATTTCAATTGGTTTATATTTTTCATTCGCTGCTAATAGTCGATATTTAGATTTGTAACTCGACAATGATTTAACAGTAAAGTCGCCATCGATAGAGGCTAAAACAATATCTCCATTAGAAGCTTTCTGAGATTTATCTACAATCACAATGTCGTTATCATGAATCCCTGCATTAATCATTGAGTCGCCCTTAATCCTAACAAAAAATGTTGCTTCCTTTTGTTTGATTAGATACTCATTCAAATCTAATTTCTTTTCTATGTGATCGTCAGCTGGTGATGGAAATCCAGCAGGCACCTTATGCTCAAATAGATTTAAAGGTTGATAGCTTAATGAAGGGCTAGCCTTTCTAATATAAGTGGTATTCACTACCTGAGATTGAACGATATATTTCTTAATATCAAAAACTTTGCTTTCAGGGACTCTTATCACTTTCGTAGCCTCGCCATAAATACCACTATTTAATTTTCGCCCAGCACCTAATCTTGAGCCACCACGATTTTTTTTATTGTTATTCATTTGAATATTGTAACATAAATCAAATATATTTAATTACAATTCTTACCATAAACTTTACAAAAATGTAAGAGATATCTGAGTGCGCTAAGTAAATTAAAAGTGTTGACAACAAAATTAAAAAAAGGCAAAGTATTTTTAAAGGCGTTAGAGAAGCCTTTAATAGTGGGGTTATAACATAAATATTCAGATGTACTTATAGTATTTTTAATTTTTAATTTTTGGAGATATGGCTATGAACAAAGGTGAATTAATTGAAGCAGTTGCAAATGCAACAGGAGCGACGAAAGCAGATGCAGGTCGTGCAATTGATGCAACAGTAGAGTCAATTACTGGCGCATTAAAAAAAGGTGACACTGTTACATTAATTGGTTTTGGTACATTCAAAACTGCTAAGAGAGCAGCCAGAACTGGTCGGAACCCACAAACAGGTGCAGCACTTCAAATTCCGGCACGTACTGTGCCATCATTTAAAGCAGGTGCAGCACTTAAAGCAGCCGTAAACTAAAAAAGTATTAAATTATTAAAAAACACCCTTCAGGGTGTTTTTTTTACTACATGCCGCAATTGTCACATTTCCCTTTGACAGTTGAAAAACCTTTAACAGTAGATAGGCCAATCACACCCTCAAAATTAGCGCCATCAACATCGGCATCAGTTAAGTCGGCATCAGTTAAGTCGGCACCTCTTAGATCAGTTTTAACTAGCTCTGCTCGATTCAAATTAGTATTTCTTAAATTAGCTCCTCGCATATCGCCAAAGATAAAACTTGCTATATTCAAATCAGCGCCCTCAAAATTGGCTTTTACAAAATTCCCGCCAGAAGTATCAAATTTCATTTGCCCCATAGGCTGATTGCCTACATCTAAACCCAACCTACCTTTTGTTAGAATAGCTCCTGACATGTCGACATCGCCAAGAGTACCAATGATGCGAGCATTAGTTAAATTCGCGCCCGTAAAAATTGTTTTGCCAAAAATTGGTTGGAAGATAGTAGCTTCAGCTAGATTAGCGCCACTAAAATTCGCTTTTTCAAGACGGGCTAAATTTAAATACGCTCTCTGTAAATCTCCTCCAGACAAGTTTGCACCTCTTAAATCTGCTCCGAAGAAGCTAGTATTAACCATTACACAATGGGTTAAATCCTTACCCTTAAAATCTAAATATCCAACATCTTTGCTAGATAAATCGCAATCTGGATCCTCTAATAATTCATCAGCCATTTTTTGTGAAATTTTAGTTCTGGTATCACTTTTATTTTTACTATAAAAAATATTCGCTTTAGCTAAAACAGCCTTAGGATCTTCTATAAAAACAGATTTTGAAGCTTTATTTCCAAAACAATAATTTTTGCCTTCAAAACTAGAATTAATAGAGCAATCTGTTTTATGAAAATTACCGTCAGCTAAGCTCGTAGTACAATATTGTTCCAGTTCAGCCGATTTAAGTGGGAGCGCCAAAATTAATAATAAAATTAAATAATATTTATTTTTCATAACTCTACCTATAATAATGAATTAATAACTTTATTATAGACTTATAAAAAAACATAAAGTTTATATTTAAATCCATAGGAGAAAATTCAAATGTCCACGGTATTGATTACAGGAGCAAATAGAGGGTTAGGGTATGAATTTGTTAAGCAATATAGCGAAAATAAGTTTGATGTTTTAGCTTGTTGTCGAAATATACATGAAGCCAAAAAACTTACAGAATTAGCAGAGATTTCAAATAATATTAAAATCTATGAATTAGATGTTGGTAATATTAAAACAATTAAAAATCTCTCACAACAGTTACGAAATGAAAAAATTGACGTGTTAATAAATAATGCAGGGATTTATCGATCAAGCACTGTTGGAAATATAAACTATGATGAATGGATGGAGAGTTTTAAAATTAATACCATTGCTCCATACCAAATAGTTGAAAATTTTTTAAATCAAATAATGAATAGTGACTTAAAGAAAATTGTATCTATCACAAGTAAGATGGGAAGTATCGATGATAATACTTCTGGAGGTTCTTATATTTATCGAAGTAGTAAAACTGCTCTGAATAGTATGATGAGGTCTTTAACTCATGATCTAAAAAATCAAGGGGTAGCAACTTTAACTCTACATCCAGGATGGGTAAGAACAGACATGGGAGGTCCTGGGGGATGGATTGATTCATTTGAAAGCGTTCAAGGTATGATTAAACAAATTGATAAACTAAAGATTGAAGATTCAGGAAACTATTTAGACTATGCAGGAAAACCGATTAATTGGTGACCAACACATAAAACATAAAAAAGCCTCAGATTTTCTTTCTAAGTTAGATGCGGACTGGGAGGATTTAATAAAAAAAAGTGGGAGTTTCAGTCTTAAGATAAGCCATGATTTAGAGCCCTACCAGTCTTTAATAAAATCAGTTATTTTTCAACAATTAAATCCAAAAGCAGGTAATGCTATTTTTAGACGTTTCTTACTGATATTTAATAATAAATTTCCAGATGATCAAACTATTTTAGAAAAACCCTCTATTAAAATAAAATCATGTGGGTTATCTCAAAATAAATTATTAACCATCCTAGAGGTTGCGTCTCAAAGTGCTAAGAAAAAATTACCAACATCGGTTCAAATAATTACAATGAGCGATAATGACATAATTAAATTATTTACAACAATTAAAGGTATTGGTGAATGGACAGTCCAAATGCTTTTAATATTTAACCTTGGCCGGTTAGATATTCTTCCCCAAAATGATTTGGCTATTAGAAAAAATTATCAGAAACTTAAAAAATTGACTAACTCAATTACCCCTAAAGAGATTAAAATAATTTCTAAATCTTGGAGGCCCTATCGATCCGTTGCTTCATGGTATTTATGGAAGGTTGAATAAAAATCCGCCTATAAGACGGCTTTCCTAAAGATCACTATTTATTATTTCAGAAGCCAATTAATTTAACTCAAATCACCAATTAATGCCCTTTGCACCTTTGGCGGAACTATTATTTCAGTTTTATAAAGATTATGATCGATGCCAAATACAATTGGTAATCCGACCTTTATATTCGTAATCATATCTTTTGTTAGCTCAAAACGCATAAAATGAACAGCTGAAGTTTTATCTTCAGTTTCACGATCCATATCTTCATTAGCAATTGCATATACTTTCTCGCTTTCTTCAACCTTAATCCAAATAGATTTCTCTACACCAATGAGCTTTGCTAAAGCCACTTTTCTATCCTGCACATCGGTATATTCAATCATAAAAGTTGCTTTCCAGTTAGTGCCTTCAGGGATAAGTGTGTTGTATACATCTAATTCTTGTTGAATTCCTTCTGCCTCAAAGATTCTTTCAATTCTAAGCATCTCCTGCACTTGGTATTGCATAGTAAGGGCATCTTCAAAATAAAGTACTGCATGATCATTAAATGCTAAGCGTCTATTTCCTTTATGCTTCATAACTTTTGCTCTAAATTCATTTCTAAGTTCTGAATATTTTTCCAAACTAAATAAATCTTTTTTACTTAAAATTGTCATTTTACTTTCCGTTAATTATTAAATATCGTATGCTTTTCTAAGCAATGATATAGGATGTTCTGGCTCTTTACCGTTATTCATAACGTGGCCAATATGGTGCCCAGCCATCGCACAATCACTTCCAAAATGATCAGGCTCTGCTTCATTAATTTTTCTAACTACAGGTTTAACAATCTTTACTGCAAAATCATGACTTTCTTTCTTAACAGCATATGTCCCGTCATGTCCTGAACACCTTTCAATAATTTCAACCTGAGTATCAGGTATTAATGATAAAGTATCTTTAGTTTTAGGCCCGATATTTTGGACTCTCTGATGACATGCTGCATGATATGAAACCTTACCTAAACTCTTTTTAAAATCAGTTAAAAATTTATTCTCTTTATTTCTTAACATTAAATATTCAAATGGATCATAAAATGCATTTTTAACTTTAAGAACATCAGGATCCTCAGGAAACATTAAAGGGAGTTCTTGCTTGAACATTAAAACACAGGATGGGATTAGTGCTGTTAGATCCCATCCTTGATCAACAAGTTTAGCTAAAATTGGAATATTAACTTCCTTAGCATCCTCAACTGCTTCAAGATTTCCAAGCTCAAGCTTTGGAATTGCACAGCAACTTTCTTTTTCAGTAAGCGTCACTAGAATTTTATTATGCTCAAAAACTTTAACTAAATCTTCTCCAGGGCCTGGCTCATTTCGATTCGTAAAACAAGTAGCAAATAAAGCAACTTTTCCAGTTGTGTTTCCTGCTGGCTCTGCCACTAAACCACTTTTATAATTTTTAAGTCTTTTTCTCAGAGTATTGCTTTCGAATTTTGGTAACCAAGCTTTTGAATGAATCCCAGCAACTAGTTCTAGTCCTTTTCTTGCAACACTTACTTTATTGATAGCATTAATAGTGGGAGCAATAATTGGAATTCCTGCAAACTTACCAACGTTGTCAGTGCTAGTTAGCACTTTATCTCTAAGCTTAGTATCCCCTTTTTTATATTTAATCGCTTTAGCTCTTAACATTAAATGAGGAAAATCTACATTCCACTCATGAGGTGGTACATAAGGACATTTTGTCATATAGCATAAATCACACATATAGCATTGGTCTACAACTTTTGTGTAATCTGCTTTATCTACACCATCTACCTCCATAGTGCTCGATTCATCTACTAAATCAAATAGTACTGGAAATGATTGGCACAGACTTACGCATCTTCTGCAGCCATGACAAATATCAAAAACTCTTTCCAATTCCTGATTAAGTAATTCCTCGCTAAAATAGTCTGGATTTTTCCAATCAATAGGGTGGCGAGTTGGTGCCTCTAAATTGCCTTCTTTTGGGGTATTCATAGATATCTCTAAATAAAAAAATCGGGGAAATATCCCCGAATTTTTATTACATTTCTACTAATTCACCTAATGCTTTTACATAGCGATTAGCATGCGATCGCTCTGCTTTAGCAAGTGTTTCAAACCAATCTGCAACCTCATCAAAGCCTTCATCTCTAGCAGTTTTTGCCATACCAGGATACATATCTGTATATTCATGAGTCTCTCCAGCCACAGCAGCTTTTAAATTATTTTCTGTAGTGCCAATAGGGAGTCCTGTTGCGGGATCGCCGCATTCTTCAAGATATTCTAAATGCCCATGTGCATGACCTGTCTCTCCTTCTGCAGTAGAGCGAAATAAAGCAGCAACATCGTTATAACCCTCAACATCTGCTTTTGCTGCAAAATATAAATACCTACGATTTGCCTGAGACTCACCGGCAAAAGCATCTTTTAAATTTTGTTCTGTCTTACTTCCTTTTAGAGCCATTTTTATTACTCCTAATAAAAAAAATAGAAACTTAAATTAAAATATTTTTTAATACAGTTATGATTTTAGCTTTATTAGGCACCTAAGAGCAATAAAAAACTAATAATTTATAATAAAATCATGATATTTATTAAAACTAAGATTTTTCTTTAATTAGTACTTATACTGTCCATTAAATTGATTTCTTTATTAAAAAATTTTATTGAAAAAAAATTACTAATCATAAGATATATTATTGTTGGTGTAGTAAACACATCCTTTGGTTATGGAGTTTATTGGTCTTTTCTTCAGTTAGATTTTAATTTTACAGTTGCTGCCTTTTTTTCTACAGTCTTAGGAATAATATTTAATTATTTTACAATAGGGAATTTTGTATTTGAATCAAGAATTGATACGAATATATTTTTTAAATTTTTATTATCCTATGGGTTACGGTATCTTCTATCAATAGGTGGAATTGCTTTCTTCCATTTTTATGGCATGAGTTATGAAATTGCTGGTGCGGTAATGATCCTTCTTAATGCAATAATTGGTTTTTTCTTACACAAATATTTGGTATTCAAGAAATAAGAGCTATTCAAGCGATAACGTAATTTAAAGATCTAATTTATTGCGTTTTTTTATTGCATCCCCTTTTCTTCCTGAAACTATGATGTTGCCTACATTTATTTTTATTTTAAAATTGCCAAGATTAAATTTATTAAGAAGCTTAATAAAAGTATTCTTAATTAAATTAGGTATAGGCGACAACCTTATCCAATAGTTAATTGAATAACGGTTATAAAGATCTTTAACCTGTATGTCCTGATAATTTGTTTTATTTAATAATAATCCAATACTCTTTTTAGAGAATAATTGCATATGCTCGATATCAATTATTGGTGATTTTTTCCCTAAAATTTTATTTACTAGCGACCTATAGTTATGCAAAACAATTACAAAATACCCACCTTTTTTTAAAATCTTATTTACGGACTCAGATATTTCTCTTGGATCATAAACATGCTCTAAGGTCATAAAACAGCAAACTAGATCATAATTCATCTCTTGAAAATCATCTACTTGAAATATTCCTTCCTGTAGGTGACTTTTAATTTCAGGGTGTGCACTATTAATTGCTGATATGGAAGGCTCAATACCAATCAAATCTGTAAACCCTTTCTTTTTCAGATTGTACAAAAAATCACCAGAACCAGATCCAATTTCTAATATTTTACTATTTAAATTTAATTTAGAAATCACTTCATTCATATGATTAATATATGATTCTGCTGCATCTAATGCCTCCTCTGAGCTATCGTAATCAGCAGCATAGTAAGCCTCAGAAAGCTTTAATTTATCGGGAGGAGTTGTTATATAGACCAAATCGCAATTCAAGCAACTTACCATTTCATGACACATGAACTCAGGATTTTTTCTTGATGCATAAGTAAAAGATGTTATTTTTTTCTTATCAATATTTTCTTTTTGAAAAGTAACACTATTTTTATTCGAATCAAAGCAAACTGGACATCTTCTAGATTTAGTTGTCAAATATTTTTACCTTACAACTCTGTTGTAACGCCACTCCTAATAATTTCTGAGCGAATTACTCTAGGCCTTTGTTTAACTTCTAAAATTATTTTTCCAATGTATTCCCCGACCAATGAAATAGCAAAAAGATTAATTGAGCCAAAAGAAAGAATCAAAAGCATAATTGTTGTTGCTCCTTTTGGTGCAATATCTGGGAAAAATATTTTTAATAAAGTAAATAATAAAATTAAAATAATAGAAAGAATTAATGTAGCAAACCCCATAATCGTCATTAAGTTTAACGGGGTATTGGTAAATGACAAAATACCCATTTTTGCCCAGCCTATATTTTTAAATAAACTATTAGTTGAGCTTCCAAACACTCGGGCTGGTCTAATATAATCTACGCCTACCTGCTTAAATCCAACAAAAGCTCTAATTCCCCTCATAAACAAATCACGTTCTGGACACTTTAGAATCCAACTAACGACCCTTTTATCAAGCAAGGAAAAATCACCTGCATCAAGTGGAATTTTAATAAAACTTAATGATGACAAAATTCTGTAAAAGGCTTTATACAAGAACCCCCAATAAAAAGGCATTTCTCTTTTTACTCTAGTGCCGTATACAACATCATTCCCTTCTAGCCATTTTTTAACGAAGTCTTTAATTAATTCTGGAGGGTCTTGTAAATCGCCATCTAATAAAACAACAGCTTGCTTAGTTGATAACTCCATTCCGCTCCTAAAAGCCATTTGTGAGCCAAAATTCCTTGAATGATTAACCCCAATCACTCGTGTGTCATTTTTTGATATTTTCTTAATTACATCTATATCATTATGTGGACTTCCATCACAAACAAAAATGATCTCATAATCTATCTTTATTTCTTTAAATGTTTTAGTTAGTCTTTGGTACATAATTGGAATTGCCATCTCATCTTTATAGCATGCAATAATTGCAGAAATACTTCTCTTTTTATTCCAGCTATTTTTTTTGGTTATAGAAATAAAATCTTTTTTTGTTAATGTACTTAGCCAATTAAATGTTAAATTTAAACCATCAACTAAATTAGTTTTAGATTTCCAGCCAAAAATCTTGTCTGCTTTTTTTGAATCTGAATACCATTCAGTTAGATCCCAACTTCTTTTACTCATATTGCTGAAAATTGGCTTTTCTTTAATTTTATAAATTTTCTTTACTATTAATGCTAAATCTTTAATTGTTGTTTTACTACCTGTTCCAATATTAAAACTTTCCCCATATAATTCGGGATGAATTTTACTTGCTGCTAAAATAAATGCTTCGCATGCATCATCAATAAAAATAAAATCTCTTGAAATATCTGGATCCACTAATGGAGGAAATTTTTTTACTTTTGCATTATTTAATATGTTTGGAATTAATCTTGATGAATCCTCAAGGGGCCCATAAACTGAATATAATCTGAGGTTAATGGCTGGAAAATTCCGGGTTTTCCCCACATATTTTAAAAAATATGATGCTGCAATTTTAGAGGATGAATAATGGCTGTTTGGTTCTAGGCTTGAATCTTCTTTGGGTTGTTTTGAATTTAAACCATATTCGGAAGATGTACCCGCGTGTATATATGCTGATACTCCTTTTTCTTCAAGCAAAGTGACAATGTTAGTTAAAGATAAAAAATTTGTTTGGTAAACAATTTCATGGCTTTCTTCAAAAGAGTATGCGCCATAAGATATAAAATCAAAAACAGTTCTTGGGGTAATTGTATTAATAAGATTTTTTAGTGCTACTGAATCATTTACATCAGTAAAGATTATATTCTTACTGTCAACGTCTTCTAACCTCCATCCTTTCTCAAGTCTGCACACCGCATAAACATCTTCTCTTTTTGATAGAAGCATTTTAAAAAGATTTGCTCCAATGAAGCCAGAAGCTCCTAAAACTAAAATTGGTCCCTCAAGAGATAGTATGTGCTTATTAATGTCCATTAATATCCGTTAATACTTAAGATTGAATTTATAGTCTTGATAGTACATTATTTAAATCGATGCCACATTTTTTTCTAAGATATTTTTGTGATCCGCTTTTATCAAAATGATGCGAAGTAGCAAATAAATGAGTGAATCTTTTAACACTAATATTATTTTTAATTAAAACTAACGAAATCTGTGATCCTATTCCGCCTTGAGCAACATGCTCCTCAATAACAAATAGATTTTTAGTTAATTTTATTTGCTCAATTAAATTTTTTGGTAATGATTCTTCGAGTATTGGTAGCTCACATAAAATCCATAAATTTGGCCTTTTCTTTTTTTCTAATTTTTCAAAAGCTTTAATATAAGTCGTTGCTATAGGTCCTGTGACAATAATTACTGGGCCGTCGCCACGAGTAAGTTGCCTCCAGCTTTCGTATTTTGGTGGGACATACTCCTGATCAGACTCATCATAGCCAAGTCTAATATAAGTTGGTTTTTCATTAGAATTTGATAATTTTAAAACCGGATAAATATCCTCATTAAAGCATGGAATAAAAACTCTAAAGTTAGTTAGTGTTAGTAAAATTCCATAATCCTCAATCGCATGATGTGTTGCTCCCATTACACCATATCCATAACCTCCTCCATTACCTATTAATTTAACGGGCAGATTATGAAAAGAAACATCGTTTCGAATTTGTTCAAATGGTCTTGCGTAACAAAATGGGGCAATACTATATACCCATGGAATAAGTCCTTCACTTGCCATTCCAGCTGCGACTCCAATCATATTTTGTTCGGCAATTCCAACATTTATAAATTTTTCTTTTAATTTATCTCGTAATTTTTCAAGAGCCATAAAGCCAAGATCACCAGTGAGAAAAATCATTTCGTTGTTCTGGTTTGCTAGCTTAATAAGTCCATCAGAGAGTTGTGTTCTCATACTCTACCAACCTCTTGGATTGCTTGATTGTATTGGTCTTTATTTAGTGGTAAATAATGCCATTCCATTTTATTCTCCATAAAACTTACGCCATTACCTTTTTTTGTCTCCAAAATTATCATCCTACATTTATTTTGTTTTTTCTTTAATGCTGACAACATCTCTTCAGGGGAGTGTCCATTAATAGTTATAACCTCTAAATTAAACCCATTGATAATTTTATTTAGCGGGGACATTGAAGCAATATCATTTGTGCTCCCAAACCCTTGAAGATTATTGTGGTCAACTATTATAGTCAGATTATCTAAATTATGATGGCATGAAAAAATAAGAGCTTCCCACGTAGATCCCTCTTGCCACTCTCCATCAGAAGTTAAACAAAAAACTTGTCCTTTAATAGATTTAATTTTTTTAGAAAGTGCTATGCCGGCAGATAATGATAAGCCATGGCCCAAACTGCCAGTTGCAAATGAAATATTTTTAATTTTATTTGGTAAAGGGTGGCCTGCTAATAAAGTGTCATCTTGATGAAAGGTAGCTAAATCTGAGTCTTTTAAAATATTAATCGACCAAAGAGCTATATACAATGCCCCTGCAGAATGCCCTTTAGAAAGAATAAATTTATCATTGGAAGATATGAGCTTATGAAACAACACAATTAATATATCAATACATGATAAATTCCCACCAATATGACCAACTCCAGCATCAAAGTGCATTTTAAGTAATCTTTTTTTAGCAGATTTAATTATTTTTTTAATGTTACTTCCTCAGCTCTAAAAATATTTAATATTAGATAATTTCAGTTTTTTATAATATAAACAATATTAACTGTATTTACAAAAAACTATTCAAGTTTAACTATACAACTTAATTTTAATTGTATTAAAATAACTTCCATTATGAATAATAATATAATTACTTCTAAAGCATTTCATTTCTTTATTGCGATCAGTGTAGCTATTCTGACTACTGGGTTTTTAAGGCTACAATTACTTTTAGGCTTACCTGATTATGATGGTGGTTATTATGCTCTTTTAAATCAAATTATTTATTTTGCTTTAATTAATGGTGAAGATTTAAGAGGTGTGTCTCTCCATTTATATCAAACAATGACTTCCTGGATTTATGGTCTGGATGTGAATCAATATATAGCACTAAGATTAATTGATGGCTTGGTGGCAGTCACTGCATCTATTATATTTTTTAAAGTGATTCTAAAAGAAAGTAACAGTATACTTTTCACAGTAATTTTAGTAGTTCCTCTATTGATCGCAATGAATGATATTGAGATTATATTCTTTGGATACAGTAATAGTATTTGGGCTGCATATCTTCCTTTATTTACCTCACTCCTAGTTTGGCAAAATTCTTCTAAAACGGACACGTTTTCTTTCTACATAATTGGGGCCCTGGTCTCTATAGGTATTTTATTACGAGAGCCATTCCTACTTTTCTTTTTGTTAGCAGGGGTTGCGATATTAATTGGTTATGGCTGGCGCGTGCTTCTAAAATATTTAATTGGCTCGGCAATGCTAGGCTTTAGTGTCCTCGCAGTTATGCTTAGCTTCAGAGGATGGGACTTACTTGAGCTCATTAATTCATATTTTCAAGGAGGCCTGAATGCTGGTGTTTCTTGGTGGATTTGGGACATTGAGGCAACTAAAAAATTGACTCTTAAGTGGGCAGGGGAAACAATAAAAACTAGTTGGTTTATTTGTATCACCGCCATAGCCTCAATTATTTATCTTACTAAACTATATTTTTCTGATAAAAAATCAGTGCACATGAATCGCTTTTACTTATGGCTGGCAATCGCATTACTGCCTTTTTTAGAATGGTTTCTAAAACAGGGAATGCCATATCATTTAGCTAGCTGTCTACCAGGCTTAGTAGGGTTAAGTGCCATAGTTTGGAGGTATGTCAATAGTAATGAATCTAAACAAGTAGCCGTATCATCGATGGTAGTCATTGGCCTAATGAGCCTTATTGTATTTGGGTCAACAGTAAATCGCACCGTTATAAAAAATGACGTAATATTCTATCCATCAGATGCAATTAGAAGTATTGGCAATGTTGGCTATTTTCGAGGCCCACAAACAATTGAAAGAAATCAATATTTAATCGCAGCGGCTAAAATTTATGAACTTTCAAGAGAGAACTCGACTTTGGCTGTCAGTGGTTTTTGGCAGCCTGTTTTCCCGCTTACAGAATTACTACCGCCGACTTATAAATTCTCTAATTTAAGAACTTTATTTATCAGTCTTTCTTATAATGAAGATAAGATGATAAAAGCAATTGAAGAACATCGTCCTACTTTAGTTTTACTTTCTCCGCCATCAGAAATGGATGGTGCTGCAGACTTTTCAAGTATGATCGAAAAAACGAATCTTTATAATAAAGTTGGGGAAATACCAAAAGATTTAAAAGTTGATAAAGGTTGGTTGTCCGGATCTATTTATAGATTAAAAGATTTCAAATAAATTTTTCAATATTTTAGAAATTTATTTGAAAAGTTTCTAAAACCTCCTTCTATATAATATTCTTTAACTCGCTAACCATATAAAGTAGCCTTATTTTTTCAAAATAATCTTTTAAATTTTATCGACAAATCCATCTGTACCTAAAATTAATATCTTCCTTATCCTATATAATTTGACTATCGTTAAAAAAAACCTATGCGATAATTAATTCAAATGTAAAATACTTTAATGCAACCTAAAGCGCTTCAATTTTTTCTTGCTTTTTCTATTACCATATTAACTACTGGATTTTTAAGGTTACAACTTTTTGCGGGCCTACCTAATAGTGATGATGGTACTAATACATTTCATAGCCAATCTTATTGGGAGGCTATATTTTCTGGTCTTGAAAACAAACTTCTTTTAGATAAATTAGATTTGTATCCATTTATGACTTCTTGGGTATTTGGTCTCGAAGTGAATCAATTCATAATGTTAAGAGTTATTGATGGGCTTATTGCATTAGTGACCTCTATTATTTTATTTAAAGTAATTTTAAAAGAAAGTGGTAGCACACTTTTCACAGTAATTTTAATGGCGGCTCTGCTAGTGCTTATGAATGATAGTGGAGTTATTGCATATGGATTTAAAAATAGTATTTGGGTTGCATACCTTCCTTTATTCACAGCATTACTTATCTGGCAAAATACTACCAAAAAAGATAGTTTCTCGTTTTATGTAATTGGTGGGCTTATTTCTATCGGCATTCTATTAAGAGAGCCATTCCTACCTTTCTTTCTATTAGCAGGTATTTCAATATTTATTGGTTATGGATGGCGCGCACTTGTTAAATACTTAATCGGCTCTGCAGTAATAGGATTTAGTGTGCTTAGTGTTGTGTTCATGCTCCGAGGATGGGACTTATCCAATTTTATTAGCGGATATATGCTTACTGTTGATTTCATTGTGCTTTTCGAACAAATTAGTAAAACAAACTTTAATACTTTTGGTTTATTATCAATCAAAAATAATTGGGTTATTTTAGTCACTTCCTCTCTTTCACTTATTTATCTTATTAAATTATATAGTGCAGATGGAAAAGCAATCAATATGAGTCGTCTTTTATTTTGGCTAGCAATTGTGTTGATACCACTTTTAGAGCCTATATTAAAACTTCCATTTTTATATCATTTTGCTAGCTGCCTTCCTGGATTGGCTGGACTGACTGCAATGGGTTGGAGACATCTAAACATTCAAGAATCTAAAAAAATAAAAAAATCAGCGATAATAATTATTAGCTTAATGAGTCTGATTGTGATTTTACCAACTATAAATAAAACTATTATAAAAAGCTCTAAAATATACTCTCCATCAGATGTAGTTAACTGGATCAGATTTGTTGAAGTATTTCGAATTAAGGAGACAGTTGAAAAAAGTCAATATTTAATCGCGGCGAGGAAGGTTTACGAGCTCAGCCGTGAAGATTCAACTTTGGCTATAAGTGGCTATATGGACCCATTATTCCCACTGACCGGATTACTTCCCCCATCATACGAAATACATAATTTGGCAAACCTTTATATAAAATATGATAAGGATGAAGATAAAATTATAAAGGATATAAAATACTATCGCCCTACTATAATTGTAACTACACATTTAAGTACTTTTTATATGACTCCAGGCCAAAAAGCACTTCCAGATATTATTGAGAAAACAAATCTTTATAACAAAGTTGGAATTCTTCCATTAAATTTAAAAATTAATTACGGCTGGAAAGCGGGCACAATTTATAGATTAAAAGATTTCAAATAAATTGATTTTGTATTTATAAGTCCTCTGGTTAAATTAAAGCCGATGACAGCAAGTAAAAATTTTACGGGAGTATTTGAAGAAATAAGATTTATATTTGATTAAAGGATTAACCTTATTTTTTTAAAAAAATAAATTTGTAGTCTATATTTATTCTGTGGTGATTAATTAAAAAAACTTTTAGAAGAAGAATCCCCTAAAAGCCTTGTATTGATTGGTGGGCCCACCAGGACTCGAACCTGGGACCAAGGGATTATGAGTCCCCTGCTCTAACCAACTGAGCTATGGGCCCTTTAGTTTTACTCTTTAGCCTCTAAGAAGCTTTTTAATCTTTCAGATCTTGTAGGATGCCTTAATTTTCGAAGCGCTTTTGCTTCAATCTGACGTATTCTTTCTCGAGTCACATCAAACTGCTTTCCAACCTCTTCTAGCGTATGGTCTGTATTCATTTCTATGCCGAATCTCATTCTTAGAACTTTTGCTTCACGAGGTGTCAATCCTTCTAAGATTTCTGATGTTACATTTCTTAAGCTTGCATATACGGCTGCATCATCGGGAGTCAACGTTCCAACATCTTCTATAAAATCACCTAGGTGTGAATCTTCATCGTCCCCAATTGGTGTTTCCATTGAAATTGGTTCTTTAGATATTTTTAATATCTTTCTAATTTTCTCCTCAGGCATTTCCATCTTTTCTGCTAATTCTGATGGCTCAGGCTCTTGCCCTGTAGATTGCAAAATTTGCCTAGAAATTCGGTTCATTTTATTTATAGTTTCAATCATATGAACTGGAATACGAATTGTTCTAGCTTGATCAGCAATTGAACGAGTAATGGCTTGACGAATCCACCAAGTTGCATAAGTTGAAAATTTATAACCCCTGCGATATTCAAACTTATCTACAGCTTTCATAAGTCCAATATTGCCTTCTTGAATTAAATCTAAAAACTGTAAGCCGCGATTGGTGTATTTTTTAGCAATTGATATAACCAGTCTTAAGTTCGCCTCTATCATTTCACGCTTTGCTTTTTTTGCTCTGAATTCTCCAGAAACCATCTGCTTATTAATCTCTTTAAAATTCTTAATTGGAATTCCAGATTCAATCTCTAATGCAACTAATTTCTTTTGCTGATCTATAATGTCATGCTTTCTTCTTTCCAATTCAACAACATAGGGTTTATCTACCTTCATTTGCTGTTTAAGCCATTTTAAATCTGTTTCATTTCCTGGAAAATTTTTAACAAAATGTGCTCTAGGCATTTTAGAGTTGTCGATACAGAATTCCATTATTTGTCTTTCATGGGACCTAATCTGAATAATAAATGTTCTAATTTTATCGCACAATAATTCAACAAATTTTGAAGCAAATCTAAAATTAACAAGCTCTTTAAGAATATTATCTTGATTTTTTTGATATTCAGGATCATCCATCCATTTCTGTTTAGCGCGTAAATCTCCTAATTTCTTATGCGCTTTTTTAATAACAGCAAAACGCCTTAACACTTCGGCTGTTAATTCAGCCAAATCTTCAGGCGACATTCCACTTGCCTTACCTGTATCATTTTCATCATCAGCTTCCTCTTCCTGAGAATCCGAAGCCTCAAGTTCTAATGCAGCTTCTACCTTTGCCAATTCTTTTTCTGCCTCCATATCTATTAAGCCGTCTACAAATTCATCGACACCTATTTCAGCTTTTTTTACTTTTTCAGCTATTGTCATTAAGTCTTCAATGATTCCTGGACATGCTGAAATTGCCTGAACCATACTTCTTAGACCCTCTTCAATACGTTTTGCAATTACAATTTCACCTTCTCTTGTCAGCAAGTCAACTGTTCCCATTTCTCGCATATACATCCGAACAGGATCAGTTGTTCGACCAAATTCAGAATCAACAGTAGCCAATGCTTGTTCTGCTTCCTCAGCAGCTTCTTCATCTGTTACTGGAGCAGGTGCATCAGACAATAATAACTCTTCGGCATCAGGTGCCTGCTCATAGACCATAATACCCATATCATTAATAATGCCGATAATGCCTTCCACTTGGTCGCTTTCGGTAATCTCATCAGGCAGATGGTCATTAATTTCTGCGTATGTTAAATAGCCTCTTTCCTTTCCTAGGATAATTAAAGCTTTTAATTGCATTCTTCTCTTTTCAGCTTCTTCAGGGTTATTAGCCGCATCCTTTAAATAAAGGTCTTTAAGTTTTTTAACTCTAGTAACTCGTTTGGTTTTTTTATCTGCTGGATTTTTCTTAGGTCTTGCCATGGCTACCTCTGATTATTTATATGGGGCTGAAAATATAATGATATATATCAATTTTTGGACTTTGGATTTTATCAGAGTATCGATTTTAAATCAATTAACTTTTATATTTTATCTTATAAAAATCATTAAAATCAATTGCTTATAATTTTCCTATATTTTTTATAAATTCCCTCTCTTCTTCAGAAAGTGAATCTAAGCTTTTTTTTGTTGCCTCATTAAGTTTATTTTTATTTGTTAAAGAAAAATGACGTTTTTTTATACTAAATCTTAAAGCTTTAATTTCTTCCTGCATTTCCATTTCATCATCAAATTTTGTAAGTTGCTCTTGAATTTGTTTAACTAGTTCACCATCAAATCGACTTGATATAAAATGCATAATCGCTGCTGAATTATATTCTCCCTTATTATTTGTAACCTCTATTATCGCTACTATTAACTTGTCATCAACACTCTCCGAAGTAAAAAACTTTAAATCTTCTTGTTCAATTAAATCTGGTCTTAGGATAAGTAAAAGACAAAATCTTCTTTTAGCGCTAATTGGAAGACGATTGGGTAATTTAATGCTTGCTTTTTGTGTATATGTTTTTTTTATCTCTAATATTTGATCAATCTCTTCAATATTAAGATTAATTAATTCTGCTATTCTTTTTTTAAACAACAATAATAATTTTCTGGCAGTGATTTCTTTTAATATGGGCTTAATTTCATTAAGAAACTGAACTTTCTTTTCTGAAGTGACAAGATCATTATTTTTAGTTAGATATTTTATTATATATTCAGTTAATGGAGTTGCCTGTTTAACTAGCAATTCAAAATCTTTTGAAGAATTCTCCCTGACAAATGAATCTGGATCATGCCCATCTGGTAAAAATAAAAATTTTAATTGAGTGCTGTCAGTGACTGAAACTAAAGCATTATTCATCGCCCTCCATGCCGCACTCCGACCAGCATCATCCGCATCAAAACAAAAAATAATCTCTTTTGTGTATCTCATTAACTTCTTAATATGAAACCCTGTAGTCGCTGTTCCAAGTGTTGCCACAACATTTTTAATATTACTTTGTGCAAGCCCGACTACATCCATATATCCCTCAACAACCAATACATAGCCTTTTTCTCTAATTGGTTTCCTTGACGATAATAATCCATAAAGTTCGTAACTTTTTTGAAATAGAGGCGTCTCAGGAGAGTTATAATATTTAGGAGTATCCTCTGAATTGATTACCCTCCCTCCAAAGCCAATCATCTTTCCCTTATCACTATAGATGGGAAATATAATTCGATCTCGAAACCGATCATAGTGCTTTCCTTTTTCATTTTTGACTACCAGACCTGCCTTTACAAGAATTTCATCTTCATATTTGTTAAAGGGTATTTTTAAATTCTGCCACCCTTCAGGAGCGTAACCAATTGAAAATTCCTTAGCTATTTCTCCAGTCAATCCTCGTGATTTTAAATAATTTATCGCTTTTGGTGACACTCTTAATTGCTTTTGATAAAAAATACTTGCGATTTTAATTACTTCTTCTAAATTTGCATACTCAGTACTTTTTTCTATTCTCTGAGGTGCATCATTTGGCACCTTTAAACCAATTGAATTAGCAAGCTCAGTAATAGCATCAACAAAAGTTAATCCCTCATATTCAATTAAAAAACTTATTGCAGAGCCATGTTCACCACAACCAAAACAATGATAAAACTGTTTTGATGGGCTTACAGTAAAGGATGGGGTTTTTTCTTGGTGAAATGGGCAACAAGCTAAATAGTTTGCCCCTGCTTTTTTAAGTGTAACTTTTTTATCAATGACATCAACAACGTCAATTCTATTTAAAAGTTCTTGGATAAAAGATTCTGGAATCATTATTAAATATTATCTTAATATTTACCAATATGCGTGCCCAATTATGAATTAACTCTTAAAAAATTTAAGTAAGTTTTGTCTTAATTTTTTTTGAGACATCAGCCATATTAGTTTTACCGGCTAGCTTAGGTTTAAGGATGTTCATTATTGCACCCATGTCCTTCATTGAATTAGCTCCAACACTTTCAATTGTGTCAATAATAACTTTCTCAACTTCTTTTTCCGTTAATTGCTGAGGCATATATTCTTGAAGTACTTTGAGCTCAGACTCTTCTTTTTCAACTAAATCATTACGATTTGCTTTATTAAATGCTTCAATGGAATCACGTCGCTGCTTTAACATCTTATCAATTATTGAGATAATATCAGAATCAACGAGATCGATTCGCTCATCTACTTCCTTTTGTTTGATTGCGGCTAGAAGAAGCCTAATAGTGCCTAGACGAGATGAATCTTTACTGCGCATTGCAGATTTCATGTCGTCAGTAATTTGGAGCTTTAAGGGCACTTTTAACTTAAAAAAGTTTTGGTGGGAGCATCTGATTTCTTAGAAGTCTATATTGTCTTTTGACGGCTGCCGCAGCTTTTCTTTTTCGTTCCCATGTTGGCTTTTCATAAAATTCTCTAGCGCGCAAATCGTTTAACAATCCTGTTTTCTCAACAAGTCTTTTAAATCTTCTAAGTGCTACATCAAATGGTTCGTTTTCTTTTACTTTTACTGTTGACATCAATAATCTCTTTAAAGTTTGAATCTTTGAATTAGTAAATACTTATACTAATTTAAGAAAGTGTGTCATTTTAATGCTAATATTCTTTTTTTTCAACCAATATAAGAAAAAATACTATTTAAATGCTTGTTCTTGGTATTGAAAGCTCATGTGATGAAACAGGGATTGCTATCTATGACTCAGATAAAGGTCTTTTAGGGCATACTTTACATTCTCAAATTAAACTTCATTCTTTATATGGTGGAGTAGTTCCTGAACTTGCCTCCCGTGACCACATAAAATATATCATTCCATTGGTTGATCAATTGCTAAGAGATAATTCTATCTCAATTGATTCGATTGACTCGATTGCATACACTGCAGGTCCTGGTTTATCTGGAGCTCTTTTAGTTGGAAGTACTTTAGCTGAGGCCTTAGCATATTCACTCAATATTCCATCCATACCAGTACATCATCTTGAAGGTCATTTATTAGCCCCGATGCTTGAAGATGATAAGCCATCCTTTCCTTTTTTAGCGCTTTTAGTATCGGGTGGGCATTCTCAATTGATTGACGTTAAAGGTATTGGTCAATACGAAATATTGGGTGACACTTTAGATGATGCAGCAGGTGAAGCTTTTGATAAAACAGCGAAGCTACTTGGGCTAGGTTACCCTGGTGGTGCTGCGTTATCAGAATTAGCCAATGAAGGTGTTGCTAAATTTGAACTTCCTAGACCCCTATTTCATACTCATGGATTTGATTTTAGTTTTAGTGGGCTTAAGACTGCCGTTTTAACTTTAGTAAAAAAACAACCAAAACTAACGAATACAATTAAGGCGAATATTGCTTTTGCTTTTCAAGAATCCATTACAGATGTGCTAGTAAAAAAATCTATTAAAGCTCTAAAACATACTGGGTATGAAAGACTTGTAGTTTCTGGAGGAGTTGGAGCAAATAAAAAACTAAGAGAAAAATTAATACTTCATTCTAAAAGTGAAAATTTTACAGCTTATTTTCCAAAACTAGAATTTTGTACAGATAACGGAGCTATGATTGCATTAGCAGGAGCTCTTAGAGCTCATCTATCTTCCAAAAATGATTATAAATTTTCTGTGCAGCCAAGATGGAAATTATCTGAGACTGAATCTACTTTTTAAAGCTTGGCTCGATACCTTTAATTAAGTTTTTGATATTTACGCGATGGTTGAAAAAAATTAAAACAGCAATTAAAATATTCGTAATTAATATATATGATGTTTCATTTAAGAAATAACTAATAATTGGAACAGATAACGATGCAATAATAGCCGCTAAAGAAGAATATCGCCATATAGAGAAAATGATTAGCCAAATACAAATTGCACTTAATGCTAATATCCAATTAACTGCCAACAAAATACCTAGAGCTGTTGCAACCCCCTTACCACCTTTAAATTTATAGTAAATTGGATAGGTGTGTCCTATCAATACTGCCAAACAAACTTGCATCGTCTCTAAGTCGTTTAAACCGATACATATTGCAATCTTGACAACAATAGTAGCTTTAAAGATATCTCCTACTAATGTCAGAATTGCAGCAAATTTATTACCTGTTCTTAAAACATTTGTAGCCCCAGGGTTTTTTGATCCAATAGTTCTTGGATCTGAGAGATTAAAAAACTTACTAACTATTATTCCAAAAGATAGAGATCCGATTAAATAAGCACTAGAAATAAAGAAAATTTGATTTATCATAGTACTTATTATATTTCAAAAACATTAAATTCTTCATGACAAATAATATTTTTCTACATGGTCTTAAATTAAATACTAAAATTGGAGTGCCAGATTGGGAAAGAGCTGTTTCCCAACAACTTATAATTGATGTCGACATCCAACTAAAAGGAAATCAAATCTTTACTGAAGATGATATTTCTAAGACAATTGACTATTCCTTAATTGAATCTGAAATAAAATTGATTGCCTTAAAACACGAATATCGCCTTCTTGAGGATTTTGGTGAGGATATTATTAGCCGCTTAAAAAAGAAATTTCACTTTGAAAAAATTATATTAAAAATATCAAAAAAAAAGATTCTTCCTGATACAGACTTTGTTGGCATTATTTTAGAGCGATAAAAACTACCCTCTTGGGTGGTGAGATTCATGAAGTTTTTTTAACCTTTCTCTTGCAACATGGGTGTAGATTTGTGTTGTTGAAATATCGCTATGGCCAAGAAGCATCTGAACCACTCTTAAATCTGCCCCGTGATTGATCAAATGTGTTGCAAATGCATGTCTTAGTATATGAGGTGACATTGGTTTTTTTATTTTAGCAATAATTGAATATCTTTTTATCAAATACCAAAATGCCTGCCTTGTCATTGCACTCCCACGAATTGTAATAAAGAGATATTTAGATGTCTTTTTTTTTAAAATACTATTTCTACTCTCATTAATATACCTCTTAATCCAATCTACTGCTTCTTCCCCCATAGGAATTAATCTAGTTTTACTTCCTTTACCTGTAACCCTTATAACCCCTTCAGTCATGCTTAGCTCAGTCAGAAGTATGTTAACTAACTCAGAAACGCGAAGGCCACAAGCGTATAATAATTCAAGCATTGCCTTATCTCTTAATCCAGAAATAGTTTTAACATTAGGAGTATTTAAAAGAGATTCGACCTCTTCTTCACTTAAGCTTTTTGGTAGTGATTTTGGAATCTTTGGACTGAGTATCTCTAAAGTGGGGTCAATTTTTACTTTATTTTCCCTTAATAAATACCTAAATAATCGCCTAAGGGTAGCAAGTAATCTTGAAATACTACGTGCTTTAGATGTAGGGAATTTAAATGAAAGATACTGCTGAATGTCAGCCTGAGATACATCTAATATATTTTTTTTTAATTTTTTAGTTAGCCATTCTGTAAATAATTCTAAATCAAATCGATAGCTATTTAATGTGTTTTTAGATAATCCATCTTGTAGCCATAAATGGTCAATAAATCTATCAATAATCTCATTTTTTATGTGGTTATTTTTAGGTATTATTTTAGATTCATTATCCATTGCTTTTATTCTAAAGCTATTCATCTATCTTTTCATTAAGTTTTTATGAGTAAAATAAAAAAGCCCCAAATTATGGGGCTTTTTTATACTTAAAATTTTATTTAAGCAGGTTTCTCACCTGATTTTGCTTCTGCCACTGGAGCTTCTGGAGCTGCTTCTGCCACTGGAGCTTCTGGAGCTGCTTCTGCCACTGGAGCTTCCTCAACTAACATATCTGGAATTTCTTCAAACTCACTATCACTTTCACGTATTTTTAAACGCTCTTTAATTCTTGCAGATTTCCCAGACCGTTCACGTAAGTAAAATAACTTCGCTCTACGTACATCGCCTCGACTTTTAATAACAATACTTTCAATTTGTGGTGAATGCAGTTGAAAAGTCCTTTCAATTCCCTCACCTGAAGAGATTTTACGAACAATAAATGATGAATTTAATCCTCTATTTCTTCTAGAGATAACAACTCCCTCAAAAACTTGAACTCGTTTTCTTGTTCCTTCAACAACATTAACACCTACTACTACTGAATCTCCTGGTGAAAATTTTGGAATTTTTTTTCCTAAACGTGCTATTTCTTCTTGTTCTAATGTTTCAATAATATTTGCCATGATTCCTGTTCCTTTTAAATTATATAGATCCTTGTTCCTGCTCAATTTGAATTTCTTCAAGCAGCCGAGTCTCTTCTTTTGTCAACAACTTCTTAGCCAATAAATCTGGACGTTTTATCCAGGTTAGTTTTAGTGACTCCTTTAACCGCCATAACCTAATTTTTTCATGATTTCCTGATAATAAAACTTCAGGTACCTTCATTTTTTTAAAAATCTCGGGTCGTGTAAAGTGCGAATGGTCTAATAGGCCGTTAACAAAAGAATCTTGTGTTGCCGATTCATCATCGTTTAATACGCCGGGTAATTGCCTAATAAGACAATCCATCATCGTCATTGCAGCTAATTCCCCACCACTTAACACATAATCTCCAATTGAGACTTCTTCATCAACCCAATTATTTACTCTCTCATCAATGCCTTCATATCTACTCGTAATTATCACGAGTCCTTCACAGCTTAACAATCTTTTAATTTCATTATGACTTAGTAATTTTCCTCTAGGGGTCATATGAATAACTTTACTATTTTTTACCCCTAATTTATCTTGTCTTTTCTTAGCTGCTTCAATAGATTTTACTAATGGGTCAGCCGTCATAAGCATTCCCGGGCCTCCGCCGTAAGTTCTATCATCTACTGTTTTATGAAGATTCATTGAGAACTCTCTTGGGTTCCATAAATTCAGATTAACAATATTTTCCTTAAATGCTCTTCCAGTCACTCCATAATCACTTATTGCCAAAAACATTTCTGGCATTAAGGTTACAACATCAAAGGTTAATAAAGCTTTAGAAGCTCTCATCCCAATCCACAATTATTTTATCTTTTATGGTATCTACTTTTAATACCGTCATTGGTGTATATGGAATTAATCTCTCCTTATCGCCCTTAACAACTATTACATCATTTGCACCAGTTTCAATATATGTATCAACTAGGCCAAAAGAAACATTCTGAAGATTTAATACTTCAAATCCTATTAGATCGTTCCAATAGTACTGATTTTCATTTAATTTAGGCAGGTAATCTTTAGGTACCCCGATTAAATAATCTTTATAAGTCTCTGCTTGCGTACGGTCAGCAATTTCTGAAAACTTTGCAATAATCGTCTTACCATGCAATTTAATTTCTTTAATCTTTATTTCTAACCAATTTTTCTGATCTTTAGAAAGATATAACTTTTTATATGTCAAAAAAGATTCTAATTTTTCTGTAAAAGAATAAACTTTTACCCATCCGTTAACCCCATATGGAACTAACACTTTACCCATCACAACAATTTCTTCTAATTCTATAGAAGACAATATAACCTTCTCTATTTATCTTCCGTCTTTTCTTCTGCCACTGGAGCTGCTTCTGCCGCTGGAGCTTCTGGAGCTGCTTCTGCCGCTGGAGCTTCTGGAGCTGCTTCTGCCGCTGGAGCTTCTGGAGCTGCTTCGACCGCTGGAGCTTCTGGAGCTTCTGCTTCGACCGCTGCTTCTGGAGCTTCTGCTTCGACCGCTGCCTCAGCTTTTGCTAATTTTTCAGCTTCTTTTTTTGCTTTTTTTGATGCAGCTTTTTGAGCATCTTTTTTCTTCATTTCTGCTAAACCATCTGCTCCTTTAGCATGCAATTTAACAATCCTAGTCATCGTGTCTGACAATAATGCGCCGTGTCCTTGCCAGTATTCAATTCGGCCTGTTTCTAATCTTAATGTTTCCGAGCCTACTCTAGCCATCGGGTTGTAAAAGCCAATTCTTTCAATAAAACGCCCATCACGAGGCTTCTTTGAATCTGCTACTACAACATTAAAATAAGGTCTATTTTTATTACCACTTCTTGAAAGCCTAATAACCACCATAATTTATTCTCTTTATTAATTGTTTTCTACAGAAAGGGCAAAATTTTACGCTATTTTAGATAACTTTGGCAAGTTAATTAAATATTTGATTTTATCTATATCTTATAATTAGTTGGGTCTTCTATTTGAGCAGATTCAAATCCTTCTTTTCTAAGCCTACATGAGTCACATTTACCGCATGCTAAACCGCTTTCAGTTGCCTGATAACATGAAACCGTCATCTTATAATCAACCTGTTTTTTTATACCCATACAAATAATCTCTGCTTTTGACATTTCTATTAAAGGTGTATGTATTTTAATCTTACTGCCCTCCACTGCCGCCTTGGTGGCTAAATTTGCCATATTTTGAAAGCTTTCTATATATTCAGGTCGACAATCAGGATATCCGGAATAATCAACTGCATTGACTCCAATAAAAATATTTTGACTATTAATTGTTTCTGCCCAAGCTAAGGCTAAGGTCATCATTATCGTATTTCGGGCTGGAACATATGTCACCGGAATTCCAATAGAAGGGTTTTCTGGGATACTAATATTTTTATTGGTCAAAGCTGAGTTTTTTAGCCAACTCAAATCTATATCAACAATTTTAAAATCTTTGACTCTAAAAAAATTTGCTATCTTTCTAGCTGCTACTAGTTCTGCATCATGTCTTTGATGATAGTTTATAGTTAAAGCATAACATTCGTAACCTTCTGCCTTTGCTATTGCTAGAACTGTTGAAGAATCTAATCCACCCGATAATAATATTATTGCTTTTTTAGACACCTGGCACTTCCCCCCAAATAATTTTATGGAGTTGAATTTGATATCTAACTGGCAATTGATCTTTTAAAATCCACTCTGCAAGGTCTTTTGGATCAATGTCGCCATAAACTGGAGAAAATAATATTATTGCTTTTTCATTTAGTTTTTCTCTAATTAAAACTTCTTTAGCCCAAATGTAATCTTTTATATCAGTTATAACAAATTTTATTTCATCTTTTGGTTTTATCAATTCTAGATTGTCCCAAAAGTTGTTTTTCTCTTCACCTGAGCCTGGTGTTTTAATATCTAAAATTATTTTTACACGTTGATCAATTTCACTTATCGAAATTGCACCGCCAGTTTCTAACGAAACTATGTATCCCTCGTCACAAAGACATTTCAAAAGAGTCCAACATTCTTTTTGAACTAACGGTTCCCCCCCCGTTACTGTCACATTTTTAGTTTTATACTCAGAGATAGTTTCTAAAATATTGTCAATAGTAAAATTATCACCTTCATTAAATGCATATGCAGTATCACAATAACCACATCGCATTGGGCAACCCGTTAATCTTATAAAAATTGTAGGGAGCCCAGCATATGATGATTCACCTTGAAGTGAATAGAAAATTTCATTTACTTTTAATTTTTGCACTTGGAGCTCAATGTAATAATAGGTGTATTAAAGTTTGATCGATTTTAATGCTTCAAGTCTTTTTTTAGCTTTCTCAATAATTTCAGATTGTGGGTATTTACTTATTAAACCTCTTAGGGTTTTTTTGGCCTTCGTGATTCGAGTTAATTGAATCTCGCAGTTTGCAATTCCGTATATAACATCTGGGATTATTTCACTATCAGGATGAAGTTGTATTATTTTTGAATACGTTTTGATTGCTGCATTATAATTTTTTAGAGCCCATTGAGAATAACCGAGACTATATTTCGCTTTCGGTAATAAATTAGAATTAGGATAAGTTATTATAAATTTATCTAAAGCTTCAAAAGCCTCTTTATATCTTGTTGCCTTAACTAATGAATCTGCTTCTGCATACTCATCAAGCTCAATGTTTTTATCGACTAAAGGTACTAAGCCCTCATCCTTCTCTGTAAGATCTTCAATTCTTAGCTCAATTTCAGCTTGGGGAGTTTTATTAAGAGCTTCATTAGGCTTCTCTTGCGGTATATTTTGATTCTTCTCTTCAATTTTAGATTCAAGGTTTAAAATTCTGTCATTTAATTCTTGGTAAATTACGCTATGTCTTTCTTTTGAGTTTTTAAGTTCAAATTGCAAGACTTCTACGTCACCAATTAAATTTGAGATAATATCGTGTAGCTCATTTAATTCCGAACTGTATTTTGATAAATTTTTTGAAAATTTCTGATTAATCTTGAATTCTAGCGATTTTTCAATATTATTTAATTGGTCTTGCATAGCATTAATCTTTTTTCTAGCTTCTTCATCTTCGAATAATGCAAACACAAGATTCGAGAACAATACAAGACCAACCAATAAATATTTTTTCATAAAACTCGCTATATATTAAATCTATTCTACTTCGTATGTGATGTCAGCTCTTCTATCCTGCCCACATGCATCAGCTTGACATTCTTGGTTTGCGTACTCTTCGCCATAGCTAATAGTTTCAATCTGAGAATCGTCAACACCAAGAGCATTCAAAGCCTCTTTAACTGCTACTGAACGTTTTTGTCCCAGAGACAAATTATATTCATGTGATCCTCTATAATCTGCATTACCTTTAATTATCATTCTTGCAGGATCATGATTATTAAGATACTGAGCATGTGCGCCGATTAAGTCTTGAAATTCAGGCTTAATATCGTATTTATTAAAATCAAAAAATACGCTTCTTTGAGAAAGCAGTTGATTACCTCTAAGTTCTTCTAGGCCTAAAGCTTCTGCAGTTACAGCATCAACGCCGTAATAATTACTAGCTGATGAAGGATCTCCAGGTGCATCTAGGGGTGTCGAGCTACAACCAGCTCCGAATAATGCTACTAGTGATAATAATAATAATGATTTTTTCAATTTGTAGTTCCTCCATTAAGTTAAATCTGTATGTCATTGATACTGTAACACAAATTAGGAATTACTTAATAATATTGAGTAATTCCTAATTTGTTATTGGGCCCCATGTAGGCTCTTGTATTATGGAGCTTCCAACGTTTATAGGCAACCTTTTTAGTCCATTTATTGAGACTGTACCAATTTTTGTTGTTTTTCCGTAATCTTTATAGGTAAATAATACTAAATGGCCGTTTGGAGCAAATATTGGTGATTCGTCTGCTGGCCCCTCTGAAATTTTTAGCACTTGATTAGATATAAGGTTTTGTATCGCTACTTTAAACTTTCCTTGGTCGTTGGTAAGAAAGATCAATAATTTTCCATCATAAGATATGCTTGGACTCAGATTGTATTTCCCCTCATAAGTTACCCTGCTAATTTCATCATCATTTATATTAACCTTATAGATTTGTGGGTTACCTCCTCGATTAGAAGAAAAATAAATATCTTCTCCATTCGGAGCCCATGAAGGCTCTGTGTTAATTGCATTGGAACGCATTAATCGCTTAATGCCACTTCCATCTGCATTGATAGTGTAAATTTGTGAGTTCTTATTATAAGTTAATACTATGGCCAACTTTTTGCTGTCTGGCGACCATGCTGGCGCACTATTATTACCTTTAAAATTTGCCAATAAAGTTCTTTTACCTGTTCTTAGGTTTTGAATATATATAACGGGCTTCTTTTTTTCAAATGAAACATAAGCAATTTTTTCTCCATCCGGTGACCATCGAGGCGAAATAATTGGCTGAGTTGTATTTAAGATAGGTCTAGAATTGAAGCCGTCAAAATCTGCAACATTTAAACTATATTTTTTATTATTAACTTTTTTAACGTATGCAATTTTAGTATGGAAAACACCTTTACTACCAGTTAGATGTTCATACACATTATCTGATACTTTATGTGCAATAGCTCTATATTGAGATTTCTTTCCAATATATCTCATTGAAACTACAGTTTTTTCTTTAAATATATCTATCAAACTCCAGGTAATTTTAATATTTCCTGAAACAGGATTTTCAGACTCAACTTTGCCAACAACTATAAATTGAGCGTCCATTGCCGACCATTTTGTATAATTTATATTAATATCACTACTCGGTGGATTAGATATTCCAAGAGTATTTAAAGGTCTAAATAAGCCTGTACGGTTAAGATCTGATGAAATAATTTGATGAGCTTTTTGTCCACCTATATTTTCAAGTCCATCAAAAGGTACAATTGCTATTGGTATTTCACTTGCCTTGCCTCCAAGAATTTCGATCACTTCTAACGCATAAATTGGAGTTGAGAGTAATAATAGAACCCCAAAAAATAGAGAATATATTCGATAAATCATAATTTTTTAATAACTCCTTAATAAAGTTAATAAGATAACACTTTTAATTAATGCAATTGATCGCATCAACTTATAAATCATAATGCCCATTTGGGTGGAATTTTAATTTCAAATCTTTTAATCGTTTAAATAATTTCTTATCTTGAGGAATCGGTAGTGGCTGAGATTGAAGAATTGCTCTTTCAACTGCCGCATCGCAACTTGCAATTTTACTTGATTGGGTCATTTTAGGCTCTCCAAGCAAATCCCCTGTTGGCATTAAAGATATTTCGAATTCTAATTCAACTCTATCAAGCCCACAAAGCTGATTATTTACATTTTGTTGAATTTTTTGTTGTATTAAAGCTTTAAAACGATCTAGCTCACCTGAATTAATTCCCGCTAATACTTCTGTATCAGCTGCTATTGCTATGGTTGGCTTCTTTTTTAATTCCTCATCCCTAAGGGAGTCTTGTAATTTTTCAATCCTTTCTTGTTCAAGTAATTTATCCTTTATTTTGTCCAATTTATCTTGTTCGAGTAATTTATCTTGAAGCTTATCTATCTCTTCTTGTTTTAATAATTTTGCTTGAAGTTTTTTTATTTCTTGAAATTTTTTCTTTTTTGCTAAAGCTTTTTTTTCAGCAACTTTCTTTTTCTTTAGCTTAATTTCTGCCTCTTCATTTAGCTTTAATTGTTGTTTATCTATTTTTAAAGGTGTCGTCTTTATCTTTTTTATTTGTTTATTTTTTTTTGGTTCTGTTTTTATTTGTTTATTTTTTATTTGAGTTGGGACTGCATCCCAAAGCTCTACTTCTGCAAAATTAGGAATTTTTGTTTGCCATTGAATTGAAAAAATCATAAAAATAAATAACGCAAAATGAATTAAGAATGAAAATAAATTTGCTTGCAAATTATGGTCATCTTCAAGTATGCCCCAAATATTTGAATTGCGAATTAAATCAAAATTAAATTGAGGGATATTCATTAATTACTTTTCTGGTTTAAGCAATAAGCCAACTTTGTTAATTGCATTCTGTTTGAGTAAGTCCATCACAATGATTACTTCTTGATATTGAACTTTTTTATCGGCAGCAATTACTACTGATTGTTCTGGATTTTTATCAATAGATTCTTTAATATAAGCTAATAAATCATCTTTTTTATATTTCTTACCCTTTATTTCAGTTGAAGCATCTTTTTTGATTGATATTATTATTGGGGTGACCTGTTGCTTTAAAGATTGTCCAACTCTAGGTAGATCAACGACTCCTGGATTGGTCATTGGAGCAGTTATCATAAAAATTACAAGCAATACCAACATTACATCAATGTATGGAACTACATTAATCTGATTCATTAATCGTCTTTTTTTCATAGAATTTATCCCTTACGATCTATTGTATTTATGAACTCCTCCATAAAGCTTTCGTATCTGACAGATAGCCGATCAACTTTGGCAGCAAATCTATTGTATGCAATAACTGCAGGGATGGCAGCAAATAGACCAATAGCTGTTGCAATAAGAGCTTCTGCTATTCCGGGTGCTACTTGAGCTAAAGAAGCCTGAGCAACATTTGAAAGCCCAATAAATGCATTCATTATCCCCCATACAGTCCCAAATAAACCTATATATGGACTGACAGACCCGACAGATGCTAGAAATGGTAAATGTCTTTCAAGTGAATCTACCTCCCTGTTGTAACTCGCACTCATTGCCCTTCTGACGCTTTCTATGCTTTTCTTATCAAAAGATCTTGACTCTTTTTGACTCATATATTCTTTATAGCCCGCTTTAAAAATTGTTGCTAACCCATTCATATCTCCATGCATGGAGCTTAAAGATTTATATAGCTTACCTAAATCGCCACCTGACCAGAAAAAATTTTCGAATTCATCGGTATTTTCTTCTGTACTTTTTAGCACTTTGATTTTCAAATAAATGTATTTCCAGGACATGCCTGAAGCAAATATTAAGATTAACATCACTATCTGGACAGGCAAACTAGCGCCTAGGATTAGTGAAAAGAATGATAAATCGCTTCCTACTATCATATTATCTCCATAAGTTGTTTAACCATTTTTGGAATACGTACGGGTCTGAAAAGATCTGAATTAATACAAACAATTTCAACTTTACCTTCGGTGATTATCTGCTTGCTCCTCAGAATATTTTGTTTTAGTATAATTGAATAATCGGTAGTTTTAACACAATCAGTTTGTATCAGTAATTCGTCGTTAAACCTTGCTGGTATTTTATATTGAATATCAATTTTTCGGACAACAAACATCACCTTATCTTCTTGTTTTAATTTTATTTGATTTAACCCGAGACTCCTTAACCATTCGGTTCTTGCCCTCTCCATAAATTTCAGATAATTAGCATGATAAACCACACCACCGCTATCTGTATCCTCAAAATATACTCTTACATTCCATTCAAATATTATTTCTTTCATAAGTCATCATTTACATCATTTACATCATTTACATCATTTACATCATTTTTAGAATGTTTTAAACCAAAATGCTCATATATTTTTCGAGTAGCCAGTCTTCCTCTTGGTGTTCGCATTAAATAACCTTGCTGGATTAAATAAGGCTCAATTACATCCTCAATAGTTTCCTTTTCCTCTCCTATTGCAGCTGCTATATTATCTAAGCCTACAGGCCCCCCAGAGAATTTCTCAATAATTGCAAGTAAAAAACTTCTGTCCATTAAGTCTAATCCAATCAAATCGACATCAAGCATTTTTAATGCGGCATCAGCTATTGATTTATTAATTTTTCCTTCTGACTTGACTTCAGAAAAATCTCGAACTCGTCTCAAAAGTCGGTTGGCAATTCTTGGTGTACCTCTTGATCGATTGGCAATTTCATTTGCACCTTCTTTATCAATTTCAACTTCTAGGAGGCCTGCGGATCGAATGACAATTTTTGTTAGCTCTTGTCTTGTATAAAACTCTAATCGGGACACAATACCAAATCTATCTCGAAGTGGATTAGTGAGCATGCCAGCTCTTGTTGTTGCCCCAATTAAAGTGAAAGGTGGTAATTCTAATTTTACCGAACGGGCTGACGGCCCTTCACCAATCATAATGTCTAACCGATAATCTTCCATTGCTGGATAAAGAATCTCCTCAATAACTGGGGATAATCTATGAATTTCATCAATAAATAGCACATCGTTTTCTTCTAGGTTTGATAACAAGGCTGCCAAATCTCCGGTTTTCTCTAGGACTGGTCCAGAAGTTTGCCGTAAATTTACACCCATCTCTTTTGCAATAATATTTGCTAAAGTTGTTTTTCCAAGACCTGGGGGGCCGAATAACAAAACATGGTCTAAAGCCTCATTTCTTTTCTTTGCTGCATCAATAAAAATTTCTAGTTGTTCTCTAATTTTTTCCTGGCCAACATACTCATCAAGCTTCTTTGGCCGTAATGCCCGCTCAAAATTTTCTTCTACGACATCTGGGGTTGAGGGATCAATAAATCTATCTGGTTCAATCATGTTATAAATTCACTATAAGTTTTTAGATAATAACTTTAATGCCTGCCTTATTCCATCATTTAATGAAATATCTGTAGCTAATTCTTTAGTAACAGTAACGACATCTTTTGAGCTATAACCTAATGCAATTAATGCATTTTGTATATCCTCAAGTATAGTCGGCTCTTTATTTGATGTTATTTTTATCTGCTCCTCTTTAAATTTATCTTTTAATTCCAGAACTAATCGTTCTGCTGTCTTTTTACCTATGCCTGGTATTTTAATTAATAAATCAGATTCTTGATTTGTAATTGCAGTCATAAGCTCATTAACTGTCATGCCACCAAGGATAGATAATGCAACTTTTGCACCAACGCCATTCACTTTAATTAATAATCTGAATATTTTACGCTCCTGAATAGAAGCAAAACCAAATAATAATTGAGCATCCTCTCGAACAATAAAATGAGTCAACAATGTAACTTCTGAGCCTATTTCTGGCAAATCATAAAATGTGGGCATTGATACTTCGACCTCATAACCAACACCATGACAATCCAACAAAATCAGAGGGGGATTTTTTTCCAGCAAGAGTCCTTGGATTCTACCTATCATATTATTCTTCCAGATTTCATTCGATTACCGGTTCCAAATTTAGCGAGGCTTCCGCTAATATTAGCATGACAAATACCACAAGCTAAAGCATCTGCTGAGTCTGGGCTTGGAATTGATGGAAGGTTAAGTAATTTTTGAACCATTATCTGGACTTGGGATTTACTTGCATGCCCCTTACCTACAACTGATTTTTTAACTTGCAATGCAGTGTATTCAAAAACATCGAGGTTCTGCATAACTGCTGCGCTAATTGCCGCCCCCCTTGCTTGCCCCAACAATAATGTAGATTGTGGATTTGTGTTTACAAAAACTTTCTCAATTGCTACACAGTCTGGTTTGAATTGGTCAATTACTTCTTCGAGCCCTAAAAGAATTATTTTAATGCGTGAAGCTAAATTTGTATCTTGATTGGTTGTCTTAATCACGCCACTTGCTTCGTAGCGAATATTGCCAGATAAATTATATATTACGCCGTATCCTGTGACTCTCAATCCCGGATCAATCCCAAGAATTTTATTAGTAATTTTAATTAATCGTCCTCTATTACAACGTTTGTATAAACTTCTTGGACATCATCTAGATCCTCAAGAAAATCTAGAATTTTCCTCATCTTCTCTCCATCAAGTCCCTTTAATTCATTTTCAGTTTCAGCTTTCATTGTTAATTCAGCAAATTCATATTTAAAGTTTGCTTTATCAAATCCTTCTTTGATATTTAAAAATTCATTTGGAGGCGTAATTATTTCAACGCTACCGTCATCGTTATTAATAATATCTTCGGCACCTAGATCAATTGCGATTTCTGCTAATTCATTTGCATTGACCCCTGGGGCAAAAAAAATATTCCCACAATGTTTAAATAAATATGAAACACAGCCATCCGTGCCTAAGTTACCCCCATTTTTACTCAAAGCTAGCCTAACATCTGCTACTGCGCGTTGCTTGTTATCAGTCAGGCAATCAATAATTATTGCGGCGCCATTAACCCCATAACCTTCATATCGAATTTCTTCATAATTCACACCTTCTAACTCACCAGTTCCTCGCTTTATTGCTCTAGTAATATTTTCAGCTGGCATGCTCCCTTCTTTAGCAGTGGTGACTGCAGTTCTTAATCTTGGATTAAAATTTACATCTCCTCCGCCCAGTCTCGCAGCCACTGTAATTTCTTTAACTAATTTCGTGAAAATTTTTCCTCTCTTAGCATCCTGTCTGCCTTTTCGATGTTGAATATTTGCCCATTTTGAATGACCTGCCATACGCTCTGTTACTCCTAAATAGTTCAATTACCATTTAATTTTGAATATAGTTAATCGCCAATAATTTTGACAAGAACACGTTTTTTTCTTTTTCCATCAAACTCCCCATAGAAAATTTGCTCCCAAGGTCCAAAATCTAACTGTCCATTAGTTACAGCAACCACAACCTCGCGCCCCATAACTTGACGTTTCATATGAGCATCAGCATTATCCTCACCTGTATCATTATGCCTATAACCGCTAACAGGTTCATGGGGTGCTAGATGTTCTAACCATTTTTTATAGTCATGGTGCAGCCCAGATTCATCGTCATTAATAAATACACTAGCTGTAATATGCATTGCATTGATTAATATTAGGCCTTCTTCAATATTGCTTTCGTTTAAACAATTTCTAATCTCAGAAGTAATGTTAGTAAAATGCATTCTATCTGGGGCGTTAAACCATAATTCTTTCCGATAACTTTTCATAACTTATTCCTCCATTCCATCATTCATCCGGTCATACTTCTTAAACCATATATCTGACATTTCCGTATCTCTGTAATCTTTAAAACAGGGAGTTCCTAAAGTGTAATGAATGATATTAGCTTGATTATTATTAGGGTATTCAGTTGCTAACCAATTCCATTCTTTTGGTAGCCCTCCAATTTCACTATCCTCAAGCCATGAAAAACGATGTAAATATTTTCCTGACTCATTTGCAATAAAATCTGGGGTTAGAAGTTTATGTTTTGGGTGTGCACAATTCCATAAAATAACACTAGACCAATTTTTTCTGGGGTAATCTTGATTAATATTTCCTAAATATTTCTGATTTGCTTTGGTTTTGTAGTCATGCTTGACTACTTGCAAGGCTTTTGAATTGTCCCTTAAGTCGAGTAATTCCTTAATATCTGTCTGGCAAATCATATCTCCATCAACAAAAATAGCCCAACCTTTAAAATCATTTAAAAATGGGGTTAAAAATCGTGAGTAAACAAAATCATTACTTTTATCTTCGTGTTTTTCTTCGTACCCTTTTAATGTTTTAACTGCAAGTGGAGTTATATCTAAAGGAATTGAAGCGTGATCAATAAGGCTTTGAACAAAAGTATGATAAGCAACCGACTCCCTTTGATCAAAACCTATATATATTTTTACATTTTTGTTTTCAGGCATTCGATATCCTTACTATGTTTTACAAAAAATTAACTCAATGCCGTTTCCAGCTGGGTCTTTGAAAAAAATCTGTTCGGTTCCTATTTCAGGTACGATACGTAAATGAAATTTTATCTCTTTTTTTTCTAAAATTTTAATATATTTATCTTTATCCTCTGCAGTAAAAGCCATATGGTCAAAAGTATTTTTTATATTAACAGGGTTGCTGTCATTTTTTTTTGTTTCACTTAAATGTAAAATATCTTTACCACTAACATTTAGCCAATAACCATTACTTTGAAATGGCGGTCTAACGCCTAATTCGAGTCCCACAATTTCTATATAAAAAATTTTCAGAATCTCCATCATTTTAGCTTCTGACCTAAGGTTATAGTGATTAAGTCCACTAATCATTCTTTTGCTCAATATTTGAAGCTCTTACCTTAATATGTAATTCTTTTAACTGATTGTCATCAACCTTGTTTGGTGACTGTGTCATCAAACACTGAGCCTTTTGTGTTTTTGGAAAAGCTATGACATCTCTAATAGAATCTGAACCTGCTAATAAAGTAACTATTCTGTCTAATCCAAATGCAACTCCACCATGAGGTGGTGCTCCGTACTGAAGGGCATTTAACAAAAATCCAAATTTATCTTTCGCATCTTCATCTGAAATTCCTAGCGCTTTAAATACTTTAGATTGCAGGTCTGATTTATGAATACGGATTGAACCGCCTCCCATCTCCCAACCATTTATAACCATGTCATATGCCTTAGATAAACATTTTCCAGGGTCTGATTCTAGGTATTCTTCGTGTCCATCCTGAGGCGCAGTAAATGGATGGTGGAGGGCATTCCAAGTCTTTGAAGTTTCGTCATAATCAAACATTGGAAAATCAACTACCCATAATGCTGCCCACTCCGTATCGTTAAGATGTTTTTTCTCATGGCCAATTTTAACTCTAAGCGCTCCAATAGCCTCATTTACTACTTTTGCCTTATCTGCCCCAAAGAAAATTAAATCTCCATTTTCTGATTTAGTTTTTTCAATTATTGCTGCTAGCGCTTTAGCGTGAATATTCTTTACAATCGGGCTTTGAAGCCCTTCTTCATTAAGGAAAGTTTTATCTTTAACTTTAATATAAGCTAAGCCTTTAGCTCCATAAATTTTTACAAATTCAGTATAAGCTTCTATTTCTGAACGAGATAAGTCTGCTCCACCTGGAATTCTTAGTGCAGCCACTCTTCCATTTTCCATATTTGCAGCAGAAGAAAATACTTTAAAATCAACATCTTTCATTTCTTCAGTCAATTCAGTTAATTCAAGGGTTACTCTTAAATCAGGCTTATCAGAGCCATATCTGCTCATCGCTTCCTTGTATGATATTTTAGGGAATGATTCAGACAAATTTATATTTAAGACGTCTAAATATGTTTTTCTAATCATTTTTTCAGAAATCTCGATAATTTTTTCTTCATCAATAAATGATGCTTCAATATCAATTTGAGTAAATTCAGGTTGACGATCGGCACGCAAGTCTTCATCCCTAAAACATTTAGCAATCTGATAATATCTGTCAAAACCAGATACCATTAAAATTTGTTTAAATAATTGTGGAGATTGCGGTAACGCAAAAAATTCTCCATGGTGCACTCTTGATGGCACCAAATAATCTCGAGCTCCTTCAGGTGTGCTTCGATTTAATATTGGAGTTTCTAATTCAATGAATCCTTCTTTATCTAGAAAATTCCTGACGCTTTTTGAAGTTTCGTTTCTTAACTTAAGATTTCTTTGCATCGCATCGCGCCTTAAATCAATAAAACGATATTCAAGCCGAACGGCTTCTGAAATTGTATCGTCATCAATCATAAATGGAGGGGTGAGAGATTCATTTAAAATCTCGACCTCAGATGCTAGCATTTCTATTTCGCCTGAAGACAGGTTTGAGTTAATTGTTCCCTCGGGCCTAAGTCGAACCTTACACTTAACTTTTAATACAAATTCACTTCTAATTTTTTCAGCAATACTAAAAGCGTCAGGGGTATCTGGGTCAATTACTATCTGAGCTAATCCTTCTTTATCTCTTAAATCAATAAAGATAACGCCACCATGGTCCCTTCTTCTGTGAGCCCAGCCGCAAAGGACAACTTCTTTATTCTCATGACTTTTATTTAATTCACCACAATAATGCGTTCTCATCTAAATTCTCTTCTCAAGTAGTTATTATTTTTGTTTAAGTTTTTTACCGGTAGGAACCACACCCATCGAAATAACGTATTTAAGAACTTGGTCCACACTAATATCTAACTCGACAACTTTATTTTTTGGCACCATTAATGTATATCCTGATGTTGGATTAGGTGTTGTGGGTACGTATACATTTACATACTCGCCTTTTATGTCCTTTGTTATTATCTCATCAGGCTCTCCAGTAATAAATGCAAAAGTATAAGTGCCTGCAATTGGAAATTCAATTAAAACTGCCTTACTAAATGCATCACCTGAACTTGAAAGCAAAGTATCTGAAACCTGTTTAATACTTTTATAAATTGACTTAACAAAAGGAAGTCGATTAAGCAGCACCTCATACAAGCTAATAATTTTTTTTCCAAAAAAATTATTAGCGATGATGCCAGTAACTAATATAATAATGAACGTCAAAATAACACCAAATCCAAATACCTCCGTCCCTAGAACATAATCAGGCCTTAAGGTCTCTGGGAGCAAAAATAATACTTGATCTAAGAACTTAATTAAAGAGAACAGTACCCAAAAAGTTAAAATTAGTGGGATTAGAACTAACAATCCAGTTAAAAAGTTTTTTTTAATCATTATTTTTTGAAGTTTCAGTTTTAGTTTTAGTTTTAGTTATATTACTAGTTTTTTCATTCTCTTTCTTTGAGTCTTCAGGCTTTGGTTTATTTTTGAAATCTGTCTCGTACCAGCCTGAACCTTTTAATTTAAAATGAGGTGCGGACACTTGCTTCTCAAATGTTGTGTTCTTACAAACTGGGCAATTTAATAATGGGTCATCTGATAACTTTACAAGCACATCATCTTGATGCTCACAATGAGAACATAGATAATCGTATAAAGGCATCTTCTTAAACCCCTAATTAAAAGGGAATATCATCTTCCGGAAGTTCAAGAGTTGGCTCAGCTGATTGACTTACTTTTGCATCAGCTTTATTTACCCTTTCTGGTTCTTGATTAAAATTATCATCAGTATTGCTTGGTTCACTATTGCGATTTTCCCTACCCCCTAACATTTGCATCGTGTCTGCTGCAACTTCAGTCGTATACCTATCTTGCCCCTCTTTGGTTTGCCACTTCCTTGTTTGAAGACTTCCTTCAACAAAAACAGAGCTACCTTTCTTTAGGTACTCCCCTGCAATTTCAGCTAATTTTCTATACATTACAATATTATGCCACTCTGTTTTTTCTTTTTTCTCACCCGAGGCTTTATCTTTCCATGAGGTGCTAGTAGCGATACTAAAATTACATACAGAATCTCCATTAGGAAAAGTTCTAACTTCAGGATCCCTCCCTAAGTTACCAAGTAACATTACTTTATTGACTGATGGCATATTTCCTCCGATGTGTAATTATAATTTTACTCATTTTTTATTAATTGGCATTTTCATTGATATTGATAAAATCAACCAAATCATTATTAGTAGGCTGCAAAATAAAAAAGTGCCTTGATATCCATAAAAATTTGCAATCAATCCACCAAACGATCCGCCAACAAAAATACCTAACGATTGAGAAGTATTATACACCCCTAATGCCAAACCTCTCCTTTGAATTGGTGCCCACTTACTAACCAAACTAGGTAAAGACGCCTCAAGATAGTTAAACCCAATAAAATAAAATATTAAGGCGATTATGATGCCAACAATGCCATTAGAAAAATATATAAACAAAAACTGTGTCACAAATAATATAGCAATTGAAAATATAAAAGATTCTTTTGCTATTTGCCTTCTCTCCGAAATAATAATCATAGGCACTATAAAAATAAAAGAAATAAATAAAACTGGTAAATAAATTGACCAATGTTGATGTAATGGGATCTGGCCTTGATTGATCAAATAAAGTGGGATTGCCATGAACATGGATATTTGAGAAGCGTGAAGTGTAAAAATTCCAAAATTAAGTCGATTTAAATCAAAATTCTTTAATATACTTTTGATATCGTTAGTATTTTCAGATTTAATTTTTTTCTTATCTAAAGGCTCATCAATAAAAAACCTTACAACTCCTAAAGCAATAAAGGCCAAAACCCCCATTAATAAAAATATACCTGGGACACCAATAAGCTTATTCAGTATTGGTGAAATCACTAATGATAATGCAAATGTTAAGCCAATTGATGCACCAATAATTGCCATTCCTTTAGTTCTACTTTTATCGCTAGTTAGGTCAGATAAAAAAGCAGTCAGAACTGCGGAAATTGCTCCAGAGCCTTGAATTGCTCGTCCAATAATTACCCCTTCTATTTGCTCAGAAATCCCTGCTATAAATGACCCAAATATAAATAGTAATAAACCAAAATAAATTACTGGCTTTCTTCCGAGTCGATCCGAAGTCATGCCAAATGGAATTTGAAAAATAGCCTGAGTTAAGCCATAAATACCAAAAGCTAAACCAATTTGAAATTCTGTAGGCCTGCCAGATAACTCCGAAGCATAAATAGCAAATATAGGGAGAATTAAAAAAATTCCAAGCATTCGTAGCGAGTAAATTGATGCTAAAAGCACACTAGATTTAATTTCTAATGGTGACATTCTTGTATATAGACCTATGAAATAATAAAACTTTAGTTTCTAAAATAGAGATTATAAAATATAATATCAGGTTGCTCCTCAAAAAAAATAAAAAAATGGATTACATTAAAATTAAAGGGGCTAGAACCCATAACTTAAAAAATATTTCATTAGATCTTCCTAGAAATAAACTAATAGTTATTACAGGCTTATCTGGATCTGGGAAATCTTCTCTGGCATTTGATACTCTCTATGCTGAAGGACAAAGAAGATATGTTGAATCCTTGTCAGCCTATGCTAGGCAATTTCTTGACCGAATGAATAAGCCTGATGTAGATATGATTGAAGGTCTGTCGCCCGCAATTTCTATAGAACAGAAGTCTACTTCACATAATCCACGATCAACTGTTGGCACTGTAACCGAAATACATGACTATCTTCGATTACTTTATGCTCGCGCTGGCAATCCTTACTGCCCTACTCATAAAATTAAACTTGAAGCACAGACAGTCTCACAGATAGTGGATCAGCTTCTGTCTCTTCCAGAAAGCACTAAAATCATGGTGCTTGCACCTGTAGTAAATAATCGTAAAGGTAGTCATTTAGATTTAATTGATGAATTAAGGGCACAAGGATTTATAAGGATTAGACTAGATGGAACAATTTATGAAATAGATAATATTCCCGCTATACCAAAAAATACAAAGCATCAATTAGATGTTGTAATTGATCGTATAAAAATTCATCTTGATATTAAACAGCGTATTACTGAATCAGTCGAAACAGGTTTGAAACTTGCTGATGGAAAAATTATTTGCATCAATATGGACACTAAAGAGACACAACTATTTTCTGCAAAATTTTCCTGTCCACATTGCGACTATGCGCTAACTGAATTAGAACCCAGATTATTTTCCTTTAATAATCCAATGGGGGCGTGCCCTGATTGCGATGGCCTGGGGCATAAAAATTTCTTTGATGCAGCTCGCGTTGTAGCTTTTCCTCAACTCCCATTATCATCCGGAGCCATCAAGGGATGGGATAAGCGAAATCAATTCTACTATCAAATGTTAAATAGTCTTGCTCAACATTATAGTTTTGATCTTGAAACACCTTACCAAGACCTCCAAGAAAGAATTCAAAATATTATTTTATTTGGAAGTGGTAAGGAGCAAATAGAATTTAGTTATTTTAATGAGCAAGGGACTATTAATTCAAAAAAACACCCTTTTGAAGGGGTAATAAATAACTTTAAAAGACGTTATCAAGAAACAGATTCAAGCTCTGTTCGAGATGAATTAGCTAAATATTTAAGTAATCAAGAATGTCCTTCATGCAAAGGAACTCGTTTAAAAATTGAGGCGAGAAACGTATTGGTTGGTGATTTAAATCTACATGAAGTATGCAAATTACCCCTTAAAAAATCTTTAGAATTCTTCATTGATATAAAACTATTAGGATTTCGTGCTCAAGTTGCGAGCAAAATAATTCAGGAAATAAAAAATAGGCTTATTTTTCTAATAAATGTAGGTCTTGATTATTTATCTCTTTCAAGATCTGCTGACACGCTCTCCGGGGGAGAGGCCCAAAGAATTAGATTGGCTTCACAAATTGGCAGTGGTTTAACAGGAGTAATGTATGTTCTAGATGAGCCCTCTATTGGACTCCATCAAAAAGATAACGACAAACTCCTAGAGACACTTAGAAATCTTCGAGATATTGGGAATACGGTTATTGTTGTTGAGCATGATTATGATGCAATTATGACAGCTGATTATGTCGTAGATATTGGCCCTGGTGCTGGAGTTCACGGTGGTGAAATTGTGGCCCAAGGACTCCCTAATGAAATTGCTAAAAATAAAAACTCCCTAACTGGCCAATACATAAGTGGGCAGAAGAAAATCACAGTTACAAACAAAATAAAATCTCCTGATAATTCCTTTTTTAAAATTACAAACGCTTCCGGTAATAATTTAAAAAATATTACCTTAAATCTCCCGATAGGATTATTTACATGTGTTACAGGAGTTTCTGGTAGTGGAAAATCTACACTCATTAATGACACCCTTTATAATGCCGTAGCAAAACACCTTTACCGAAGCAATTTAGAACCAGCGAGCCATGAAGATATAGAAGGCTTTGATTTCTTCGACAAAGTTGTCGATGTAAATCAAAGCCCCATTGGGAGAACTCCAAGATCTAACCCTGCTACCTATACCGGCTTGTTTACTCCTATAAGAGATCTTTTTTCTAAAGTCCAAGAAAGTAGGGCGAGAGGTTACAATCAAGGACGGTTCTCATTCAATGTTAAAGGTGGAAGATGTGAGGTCTGTGAAGGTGATGGGGTAATTAGAGTTGAAATGCATTTTTTACCGGATGTATATGTCGAATGTGACTCTTGTTATGGCCATCGTTACAATCGTGAAACGCTTGAAATATTTTACAAAGGAAAAAATATTCATAATATTTTAAGTTTTACCGTAGAAGAAGCACATGAATTTTTTAAGGCTGTACCAACGCTTGAACGAAAACTAAAAACTCTCCTAGATGTAGGTCTTGGATATATTAAATTAGGGCAAAATGCAACGACGCTTTCTGGGGGCGAAGCTCAAAGAGTCAAATTAGCTTTAGAACTTTCAAAAAGAGATACTGGAAGAACACTTTATATTTTAGATGAGCCAACAACCGGTTTACATTTTGCTGACATACAACTACTACTAAATGTATTGCACAGATTAAGAGATAATGGAAATACTTTAGTGGTAATTGAACACAATCTGGATGTAATCAAGACTGCTGATTGGATTATTGACCTAGGCCCTGAAGGAGGTGATGGTGGCGGTGAAATCATCGCAGAGGGGTCGCCTGAAAAAATTATATCCAATAATAAAAGCTTTACCGGTAAATATTTAAAAAGATATTTATAGGTTTTTTAAAGAAGCCTCAATATCTTCTGTCGCTGGAGCTAGCTGATGCCATATATTAAAACTTGCTGCTGCTTGCTCAACCAACATCCCAAGGCCATCGTAAACTGAATCAGTTTTCATATAAGCTTCCTTCATAAACGGAGTTTGAGAGCCATACATCATGTCATAACAAACACCATCATTCTTTAAACAATGTAAAGCATGTTCTGGCAAAGGTGAGTGTTGGTTAGTTAAGGATGAAGAAGTAGCATTTATTATCAAATCAAAATTGAGTCTATTGGAGAAATCTAAATCTATTGCCTCTAATGTTACTTGGGTTTTTTCAGCAAAAGATTTCCAATATTTTTTCATCTCAATTGCTTTAGTAAAAGTTCTATTTGTTAGAAAAATTTTCTTTGGTTTGCTTTGAATAAGATCATAAATTGCTCCATTTGCAGCCCCACCAGCCCCAACTAAAAAAATATTTTTACCTTTGATATTTATTTTTTTATTAGACAAATCATTTAGTAACCCCCTGCCATCCGTTGAGTCTCCAATAATATTGTTATCTAAAAATGTTATTGTATTAACAGACTTACATAAAGATGACCTTTCTGAAAGTTGGTCACAAATATCAAATGCAGCATTTTTTAATGGAAGGGTAATATTTAGCCCTTGATAACCCTCAGCCTCTAAACGCTTAACATTTTCAAAAAAATTATCTGGATTAATATCAAATTTTTTATACTCTAAATCAATTGCGAATTCTTTTGCAAATAAAAGATGTATTTGGGGCGAAAGTGAGTGCGCTATGGGATGCCCAAGAACTGCAAATTTTTTTATCTCTTTTTTCATTCGATTATTATTATAGACAATTAAAAAATATCAAGAGAAATATTTAATGCATTATAATGGTGCAATAATTAAGTAATAATGCATTATACTAGTGCATATATAATTTATTTGATGTATTTTATGAATAAATCGGTTATTTTAGCCAATTAAGTGTTGGCATAGATTCTGCTTTAAATTATATACTATACCAATTAATTATTTTTAAGGAGTTTGAGAATGGCCGCAGCTGATGTACTGAAAAAAATTAAACAAGAAAATGTTAAATTTGTTGATCTTCGTTTCACTGATACCAAAGGAAAAGAGCAGCATGTTTCAGTTCCAACTTCTGCCTTTGATAAAACTAAATTTACTGAAGGTCATGCATTTGACGGTTCCTCTATTGAAGGATGGAAAGGTATAAATGCATCGGATATGTTACTTTTTCCTGATCCTAACACAGCTAATATCGATCCATTTATGGAAGAGAAAACTCTTATTTTAACTTGTAACGTTGTAGACCCAACAGATGGTAAGGGTTATGATCGTGATCCAAGAACAATAGCGAATCGTGCTGAAAAATACCTTAAAACAACTGGTATTGGTGACACTATTTATTTTGGCCCAGAACCTGAGTTTTTTGTATTTGACTCAATCACATGGACTTCAGGTATGAGTGGCTCTTCAGTAAATATTAACTCTGAAGAAGCAGAATGGGATTCTCATAACGAACATGATGGTGGTAATGTTGGTCATCGCCCGAGAGTTAAGGGTGGTTACTTTCCGGTACCTCCTGTTGACTCCCTTCAAGATCTTAGATCAGAAATGTGCTTAACATTAGAAGAGATGGGTGTGCCTGTTGAGGTTCATCATCATGAAGTTGCAGGAGCCGGCCAAAATGAAATTGGCACTAAATTTTCTTCATTAACACAAAGGGCTGATTGGACTCAAATCCTTAAATACGTTGTGATGAATACAGCGCATAGATTTGGTAAAACAGCGACCTTTATGCCAAAACCAATTTTGAATGATAACGGAACAGGGATGCACGTTCACCAATCAATTTGGAAGGGTGGAAAAAATATGTTTGCAGGGAAAAAATATGCAAACCTAAGTGATACTGCTCTTTATTATATTGGTGGAATTATCAAGCATGGCAAAGCCTTAAATGCTATAACTAATCCATCAACGAATTCATATAAACGCCTAGTTCCTGGATTTGAAGCACCGGTTATGCTGGCATATTCTGCTAAAAATAGATCTGCTGCAATTCGTATCCCATATGTATCAACAGATAAGGCAAGACGGATTGAGGTCCGATTTCCAGATCCAATGGCAAACCCATATTTAGCTTTTAGTGCGCTAATGATGGCTGGTCTCGATGGTATCCAAAATAAAATACATCCAGGGGAAGCTGAATCAAGAGACTTATATGATCTAACAGCCAAAGAAGAAGCAAAAATACCTCAAGTCGCCGCAACCCTTCCGGAAGCTCTTGAGGCTCTAAGAGTTGACAGAAAATTCTTGACTGCAGGTGGAGTTTTTTCTGATGATTTTATTGATAGCTTTATTGATTTAAAAATGGAAGAGGTTACACGTTTAAGAATGACCCCTCATCCAATTGAGTTTGATATGTATTACAGTTTATAGATTCTAATTAAGTGGCGGGTTAAAATCCGCCCTTTTTTTACCTAAAATTTTTATGCACTAATATTGTGCATTTAAAAAATAAAGTTGCACTAACGCGCTAATGGAGCCTATGGAGTCAATATAAAAATCTTGGTCACATTCTTGCTTGTTAAACTATATGGACTTATATAAATGAAACCAAACTTATTGAAAAATGAATTGAAAGGAATGGAAGACTTAGCAACTGCGGTATTTGCTTGTGATAAAAATTTAATTATTAAGTACATAAATCCAAGTGCTGAAATCTTATTTGAATTGAGCAATGATCAGGCCATTAATGAAAGTATTAGTTTATTTTTTGAAGAAATTGATTTTTTTAAGGATGCATTAGAGCAAGCTAAAACCAAACAAAGCTCTTATCGAGAACATGAATACTTTATTAAGACCAAACAGAATAAAACTATTTGCGTGAGTTTTACAATCACACCAATTGAAGGGAAAGAGTTTGACTTTATAGTAGAGTTTAGTCAAATGGATCAACAGCTAAGAATCGCGCGTGAAGAAAGAATGTTTATTCAACAACAAGCAAATTCGGAATTACTAAGAAACCTTGCGCATGAGATAAGAAACCCACTGGGCGGGTTAAGAGGAGCTGCCCAACTTTTAGAAAAAGAGTTGGATGAAAAATCATTAAAAGAATATACACAAGTAATCATTAATGAAGCAGATCGGCTACAAAACCTGATGAATAAATTATTAATACCGCACCAACTTCCTATATATAAAAAAACAAATATTCATGAGGTTTTAGAAAGGGTTCGTAGCTTATTATTATCAGAATTCCCTGAAAACTTAAAACTAACTAGAGATTATGATGTAAGTTTGCCTGAATTTATTGGAGACAGAGAAAAGCTAATTCAAGCTGTTTTAAACGTTGCTCGAAATGGTGTCCAAGCAATGTTTGAGGATAAACCAGCAGAAAAAATGAATCTTTACTTTATTACTAGGGCAGAGAGTCAAATTGTTTTTCATAAAAAAAAACATACAACAGCGATACGTTTAGATATTGTCGATAGTGGGCCAGGTATTAAGAAGGAATTATTAGATAAAATATTTTATCCATTAGTATCAGGTAGAGAATCTGGATCTGGATTAGGCCTCTCTTTGGCACAAAACTTCATAACACAACATAATGGAATGATCGATTGCTCTAGCTTCCCCGGCAATACAAAGTTTTCAATAATTCTTCCTATTGAGAATAATTTAATAATTAATGAGGTAAAGAAATGAAAAAAGTTTGGATACTTGATGATGATAAATCTATACGATGGGTTTTTGAAAAAGCACTATCAAAAGCAAACCTTCCTTGCCAGTGTTTTAGCAATACAAATGAAGCAATCAATCAATTTAACCATGAAACGCCTTTGATCATTGTAAGTGATATTAGGATGCCTGGAGAGTCAGGGATTGATTTTCTAACTAAAGTTAAAGAAAAATTTCCACTGATTCCGATTATTATTATGACGGCTTATTCTGACCTTGATACTGCAGTCTCTGCTTTTCAAAAAGGGGCTTTTGAATATATTGCCAAGCCTTTTGATATAGATAAGGTATTGGAAGTTATAAATCAAGCAATAGAACAAACATTAAAAAGTGATCAAGAGCCCTATAAATTAGATGCAGAGCTTCCAGAAATTATTGGGCAAGCACAATCCATGCAAGAAGTATTTCGTGCCATAGGGAGATTAAGCAACTCAAATGCCACTGTTCTTTTAAATGGTGAGTCTGGCTCAGGTAAAGAATTAGTTGCAAATGCGATACATAAAAATAGTGATAGAAAAGATTCTCCTTTTATTGCTATTAATACTGCAGCAATTCCTAAAGATCTCCTTGAAGCAGAATTATTTGGCCATGAAAAAGGCTCATTCACTGGAGCCCAAAACCTTCGTAAAGGAAGATTTGAACAATCCGATGGCGGAACATTGTTCTTAGATGAGATTGGCGATATGCCAATGGAACTGCAAACAAGATTATTGCGAGTTTTAAGTGATGGGAAATTTTACAGGATAGGAGGACAGGATTCTATAATAGTTGATGTAAGAGTAATAGCAGCAACCCATCAGAACCTAGAAGAGTCGGTCAAAGAAGGAACATTTAGAGAAGATTTATTTCATAGATTAAATGTAATACGAATTACAGTCCCCCCATTAAGAAAAAGAGTTGAAGATATCCCTTCACTGTCTAGATATTTTCTAGCGAAAAGTGCTCATCAATTAAAAGTTGCTCCTAAATCTTTATCTAAAGAAGTTCTGGAATTTTTCAATAATCTTGAATGGAGGGGGAATGTTAGACAACTTGAGAATGTGTGTCACTGGCTAACCGTAATGTCTCCTGGTAATAAAATAATAGTAAGCGATTTACCTTCCGAGCTAAAAGACGAGCCAATAACCTCAATTAATAACTCGCATGATTGGCAAGAAAATTTAGCTAGGGATTTATCAAGACAATTATTAGATGGAAAATCAGATTTGCATAGTTTTTTTATAAATCAAGCTGAGAAAATTATAATTGAGCAGGCTCTCGAGTACACGAAATATAGAAAATTAGATGCTGCTAACTTATTAGGTATTGGAAGAAATACTGTTACTAGGAAAATTAAGGAGCTAAAAATTTCAAGGTCAATTGAATAAATCTTGCTTAATGACATTTGCAATCTCGTTAAATACCTCCCCCCAATGACCAGGTGTGTCTGCTGTAAATATTTTAATGCTTGGATACCAGATACTTTTTCCTCCTTCGTCATGCCAATACCAAAGTTTACCTCTCCCAAAAGGTACATATAAAAAAGTTTTTTTCCCTAATGCTCCTGCTATATGAGCTGTGACATTACTGCAAGTAACAACAATATCACAATTTGATATTAGTGCTGCTACTCCCTCAATATCCTCAAATTTATCTATGTAATCGTAGTCTTCAATCATAATATTGTGTTTAATTAAGAGTTCTTTTTTTTCCAAAGCAGTTTGCCCTAAATTTTGTTTAGCTTCATATTGTAAATCTAAAAATTTAAGATTATTAAGCGAAAGAATAGGGAGTAAATTTTTGAGTTGAGTTGTCTTATGCCTTCCTTCTCCAGCCCAGCTTTTCCATGACATTCCGCAAATAATGTCTTTACCTTTATTTAGTTTATTTTTTATTTCATAATCTTTATTTTTGTCTAGATTTAAATAAACTCTCTTTTCTGTTGGAAAATCTGATACCTTTTCACGCACATACCTACCTATGCTTCCCCAATAAATACCTTTATCAAAAAGGCTAAGATCATGCTTAATTTCAAGCTCGCCTTTTTTGAGTTCTCGTACTTCATAAAAGTTAATCTCTGGGAATGACCTTTTACATAAGCTGACTAAGCGATAATCTACCTCAGCACTAATATTTTTGAATTTTTTATGAAAGTCTTTTAACATACTCAATCCAAGTATCACATCCCCAATACCCGATTCAAATAAAATTAAAATCTTTTCATTAGGCATCAACTTTTTTTCATCCAAATCAATATCAAAATAACTCTTAAGCTTATCGTATCTCTTGCTTACATCTAGTTCCTCATTCCTTTGTAAAATTCTTGCGCCATAGAGCTTCCAGCCTTCTTTAAATTTTTTATTTAGTAAATAAAGTATAGCTAAATTCATTTTTGCGACATTATGTGATTTTTTTTCTAAGCACTCTTTTAATAGCTTAACGGGTTCTTCATATTTGCCTTCATGAATCAAAGTTGATGCATAATCTATATGAGGACTTAAAGCATCTGGTACCAATTTTTGTAATTTTTTGTAAATAGATTGAGCTTCCTTATAATGGCCAATTGAACTCAAACTCCCTGCTATTTTATTCATACATTCAATTCGGTTTGGGTCTATTTTATGGGCTTTTCTTAGTTGCTTTAACGCTTCTTCTTGTTTATTTTGATGATATAAAATTAATCCATAATCGTAATTTTGTTGAAATTTACTTGGCTCCAATTCTAGGGCTTTTTGGTAGGAATCATGTGCCCCTAATAAATCTCCAATCTTTACTTGAGCAGCGCCTAAAAACGTATAAATTTTTGAGTTATTAGAATTAATTTGAATGATCTTCTCATATACATATATTTGATTTTTATAATCTTTTAGAGCTCTATAGGCAATTGCAAGATTTTCATAGTCACCAATAACTGGTTCTACCACCTCAATGGATTTGTTTATCATATCTATTGCGTCTTGGTACCTTTCCTTCATCATATATATGATGCCTAAATGGGAGAGTGCTTGATTACTCATGCTATCTATCTTTAAGACTGATTCATAAATTGGAATCGCCCTATCAAATTCTTTTGCTTTAATGAAGCCAAAGGCTTGGCTGAGCAATTTATTTAAATTAGTATTTGTCGTCATATTTTATATTTTATATGATTATTTAAACAAGAAATAAAAAAAAACGACATCCGAAGATGTCGTTTTTAATTAAATCTACTACTTGTCAAATTTCTACTAAGAATTAATTCCTAGAAGAATAAGATCGCACCTAGAGACATTGAATCATTCTCTGTTGAATTCGAGCTTGTTTGACCACTTGACTCTGTTGAATTGTACTCAGCAACTAAATTCAGATGCTTAGTTAATGGATGATATGCACCCACTGTCCAACGTTCGTTTTCTTCAACTAAAGTAGCGTTTGTTTCACCAGATGCTGTGTCAAGGTTTGAAACACCATAAGCAACACCAAGTTTAGTACCTGTTGGTATTACGTATGTAGCTTGAACATAACCACCGTCTGAATCACGCTCTTTACCAGCTGCAGTTACACCAAGATTACCGAATAGTGTAGTACCTAGGCCTTCACCATCATAGTAATAACCAACTAAACCAAAGTTACCAGCGCTTATAGAAGCACCAACATCGAATGCTGTGATGTCATAGTTTTGTTGAGTTGAAGCTGTAGAACCTTTAATACGTGTAACGTCATATGAAGCACCAGATACCCATACTTTACCAGCAACATCGCCAGTCCATGAATATGAAGCTTCTGCTTCAATACCGAAACGGTCTTGGTTAATATTGCCTGAATCTGATCCACCAACTGTATCAGTATGTGTAGTTGTTGAAGTAACAGTACTTATTGTAGTAATAGTAACTGAAAGTGATGCAATTTCTGCAGTACAATATGAACCAGCTAGAGTTGAAGTAGATGTTGTTACATTTGATGTTGTATAACTTCTAGTAGTAGTTTTGTTATCTGCATCAGGGATATTATTTGGATTCATTAAACCAACTTTAGCTTGGAATCCACCCATGTTTGGAGTCGTATATGTAGCTTGACCCTTCCATGCAGCATAAACATAACCAGTACCAATACCACCTAGTGTAGTAGCACCACCAGAACGACCATTAGCACCAGAACCAACACCTAAAAGTGTCATGTCATTAAGGATCGCACCAGAAGCAAAGATACCAATATCTTTACCAAGTTTGATAGAACCCCATGATTTATCACCAAATGATAAATATGATTGACGATTTAGAGGTGTTTTAGAATCACCATGATGTGCACCATCGTTATCTGAAGCATTAGGCTGGAATGAAATAGTAAACGACACATCAGTATTATTTTGACGTGTAGTACCAGTAAATCCTAACCATGATGGTAATAGACCAGTGTTGATACCTTGTGAATCAGATTCACCTAGAGCATCTTGACCGTTAGCAATAGCACCTGTTGGTGCAGTACCTTTAGCAGCGTCAGCATCATTAAAGTTCATGAATGCATTAACGTTACCATTTACATCTAATGTCCAGTCACCTGCTGGGATTACGATTCCAGCATTAGCTGCCGAAGCACCTAAAGCTAGAGCTGCACCCGCAACTGCTAGATTAATTTTCTTGTTCATATAATATTTCTCCTATAATTAAAACTACTTTTATAACCTAAGTTAAAAAAGTAATTTATAAATAACTTCCCTAACAAAAAAACTTTCTTAAGAATAAACTTTCTCATTAAGAAGAGTTACCATCATTATCCCTAATCTTGGTAACAAATAGCAAGGTAAATGTGTCTTTTTTGTAACAATTAAATGTTTATGTTGTAAATTTACAACATAAATCTTGGAATCCCTATTAAATAAAGAAGATTTTTACTTTATTTAATATCTTTATGGGTTTTAATTGCATAGCGATCTGTCATCCCAGCTAAATAATCTGCAACGGCTCTAGCTACATTTTTTGTTGATTTCATTTGATAAGCTTCTGGCATTAATGATGGATCATTAATAAAATATAGGAATAAATCTTTAATTATTTTTTTCGCATTGTTGGTCATTTCAACCACTCTTTCGTGTTCATAAAGAAAGTGCCTCAAGAACTGTTTAAGCTCTAGTTGCTTTTGAGCCATCTCTTTAGATAAATTAATTAAGTTCGGCATTGTTCTGACTTCATCAATGGTTTTAGGTTTAAATTTTGCTAAATTTATAGCACTAGTTTCACAAATATCAAATATTAAGTTGTACATTATTCTTCTGATAGTTTCATGTAGCAATCTAACTTCATCGATATTAGGGTAGTCTTTTGTTACCAGTTCAGCACATTCTTTAAATAGAGATATTTCCATTAATGTTTTAAATTTTAAAAGGCCCGAACGATACCCATCGTCAATATCATGATTATTATAAGCAATCTCATCCGCGTAATTGACTAACTGTCCCTCTAATGATGGCTGTTGTCTTTTGATAAATCTTTCGCCTATTGCCCCTAAATTTTTAGCATTCTTTATAGAGCAATGCTTTAAGATCCCTTCTCGCGTCTCAAATGTTAGATTTAAGCCATCAAAATCAGCATATCTTTGCTCTAATAAATCAACAACCCTTAAAGACTGTAAATTGTGCTCAAAGCCCCCAAAATCTTTCATACAGGCGTTCAAAGAATCCTGTCCAGCATGGCCAAATGGCGTATGTCCTAAATCATGAGCTAAAGCAATCGCCTCAGCAAGGTCTTCATGACAATTCAAAGTACGTGCGATTCCTCTTGAAATCTGAGAGACCTCTAATGAATGTGTAAGGCGTGTTCGGAACATATCGCCTTCGTGATTTACAAATACCTGTGTCTTATATTCAAGGCGTCTGAATGCAGATGAGTGAATGATGCGATCGCGGTCTCTTTGGAAATCGTTTCTAAATTTTGATTTCGATTCGTGATATTGCCTTCCTAAACTGTGACTAGGGTGTGCTGCATAAGGTTTTAATATCATTAAAGGCTTTTAAAAGGTTTTCTGTAAAAGGGTGTTATGAAACTTTTCAATATTATAATCACTAGTTAGAATAGCTTTCCCTATGCCTTGTTGTAAAACAAGATTTATTTGATCTTCTTTTGTTTTTTTATCAAGCTGCATTAAATCAAGAAATTTTTGCTTTGAAATCTCTGGCGGTTTAATAGGGAGGTTTGCATGAGTGATTAAAGATTTAATTCTTTGATTATCTTCTTTTGAAAGCCACCCCATTTGTTCTGATAAGTAAGCTGCCATGACCATACCTGTTGCAATAGCTTCCCCATGAAGCCATTTGCCATATCCAGTTGCAGTTTCTATGGCGTGTCCAAAAGTATGGCCTAAATTTAAGATAGCCCTTATTCCAGATTCAAATTCATCAGCCTCTACAATATCTGCTTTATTTTGGCAGGAACGAATAACGGACTGAATCAATAGTTGAGGGTCTCTTTTCATAATCCCTTCAATATTATTTTCAAGCCATTCAAAAAAACTAGCGTCTCTAATTAGTCCATATTTTATGACTTCGGCTAAACCGGCTGATAGTTCTTTATCAGGCAATGTTTTTAATAGACTTATATCAGCGATGACACATTTTGGTTGATAAAATGCGCCTATCATATTCTTTCCGAGCTGATGGTTAATTCCAGTCTTGCCTCCAACAGAAGAATCGACTTGCGATAATAGGGTAGTTGGAATTTGAATAAAATCTACCCCCCTCATAAATGTTGCCGCTGCAAAGCCAGTTATATCGCCAATTACACCTCCGCCTAATGCTATTAAAGTAACTTGACGATTTGCTTTATTTGTTAGCAATGCATCATAAATTAAGTTAAGTGTTTCAAGATTTTTAAAGAGTTCGCCATCAGGAAGAATAATTGGAATAATATCTTTTTCGGTTGATAAAATATTTGTAATTTTTTGTAAATATAACGGGGCAACCTTATCGTTAGTGATAATAGCTACTTTCTTATTAGAAATATGTTTTTTAAATAGATCGTAATTCTCTATAAGACCTTCGCCAACATATATTGGATAGCCTCTTTTCTCTAGGTTTATATTAATAGTTTTCATAATTTTTTGATAAAAGATTCGATTTCATGAGAAATTTCTTTTGCCCGTTTGCCTGTAGTTTCAATTATATGATCAGAAATAGATGAGTACATTGGGTCTCTCAACTCAAATAAGCTTTCTAAAGTTTCTTTTAAGTCACCCTCTTGCAACAAAGGTCTAGATTGATCGCCTGCCATTCTAGCTGCTAAATCCTCACAGTTTGATTTTAAATAAAAAACATGTCCATTATCTGCAAGTAATTTACAATTATTTTTAGATAAAATAATGCCCCCTCCAGTAGCTAATACAATGTTCTTATGGCATACCAAACCTTTCAGCACACTCTCTTCTCTTTTTCTAAAGCCTACCTCCCCCTCATATTCGAATATTAAAGGGACCTTTACGCCGGTCTTTTCTTCAACAACGTGGTCACTATCATAAAAATCTTTATTAAGTGTTTGTGACAATATTCTGCCAACTGTTGTCTTTCCAGACCCCATTAAGCCAATTAAAAAAATATTCTCAATGTCTTTCAATAGCAATTCTTCTTATATAAAATATTAAATAATGAAATAAAGGTTTTATTTAGATTACTTATCATACTAAACCTCTATAATAAACTTTTATATTATAGCTAAACATTAAATTTAAGCACATTATGTATTCAATCATTAAGAATTATACTATTATCGGTGTTCTTGCTGGCTTGTCTGTCTTAGCAATGATTATTTTTGTATCAGCCCTAATTTATCCAACACTTCCTAATATTTCTCATTTAGTAAAGTATTACCCGAAACAACCTCTTCAAATATATTCAAAAGAAGGGTCCCTTATTGCAGAATTTGGTGAGGAAAGAAGAGATTTTATAGCTATCTCAGAAACTCCCCAGCAAATGATTAATGCAATTCTATCAATCGAGGATCGACGGTTTTTTGAACACCCGGGTATAGATATTATTGGCATAGCCAGAGCTGCCCTGAAAAATATAACTGGGAGGAGTCATGAAGGGGCAAGTACAATAACAATGCAAGTTGCAAGAAACTTTTTTCTCACCCCTGACAAAACATTTAAAAGAAAAATTAATGAGATATTGCTCGCAATTAAAATAGAAAGGACTTTATCAAAAGAGGAAATACTGGAGCTATATATTAACCAAATATACCTCGGCCAAAGATCTTTTGGTTTCGCAGCTGCGGCTAATACTTATTATGGTAAAAACCTTGATGAATTAAATTTAGGAGAAACTGCATTACTAGCAGGACTTCCAAAAGCTCCTAGTCGATACAACCCTTTGGTGCGGCCACATTTAGCAATTAAAAGACAACAAAGTGTCCTTACTAGTATGTTGCGTCATGGTTATATCGACAAACCTACTTATATCTTAGCCGTAGAGGATTCTCTAAGCCTTAAAGAAAAATCTATGAAGAGTGAGCTTCAGGCAAATTACGTCGCTGAGATGGTTAGAAAAACTTTATTTGAAGAATTTGGGGATAAAATTTATACAAGCGGGCTTAAAGTTTACACAACAATCAAAAAGAAAAATCAGCTAATGGCAAATCAAGCTGTACAGAATGGAATTATTAATTATATGGCTAGGCATGACTTAGCTCCACCGGAAGATTTTATTGAATTTAAATCCAAAGAATTTAAAGATCGAGATGAGCGAGATAAATTTATATTAAAAAAACTTAAGGTAATACCTACTTACAATGATTTCATTCCTGGAGTCATCCTAGATTTACAGCCTTTAAGAGTCGATGTACTTCTTAAAAATGGGAAAAAAATTAGTGTCTACAAAAGAGGATTAAAATTACTAAAGAAGGATTTAGCAATTGAAAATGAAGGGGAAAGATTACTAAAGCCTGGCTCTGTTATTAGGCTTGTTAAGAAAAGAAATTATTGGGTTGCGACGCAACTGCCTGAGGTCGAAAGCTCATTAGTTTCTATGGATCCAAAAACTGGGGCTATCTTAGCCTTAGTAGGGGGCTTTGATTTTCATCGAAATAAATATAATCATGTCTCACAAGCAAATAGGCAACCGGGGTCTATTTTTAAACCTTTTATTTATTCAGCAGCACTTGAGAAGGGTATAACTCCTGCAACTTTAGTAAATGATGCGCCTATTTATATAACAGCAGAAGAGCTAAATACTAACAAAAACTGGGAACCAAAAAATTATAACGAGAAATATGCTGGTGCAATAAGGCTAAGAGAAGGGTTAGCTAAATCAAAGAACCTTGTTGCCATAAGAGTTTTAAAGCATATTGATCCAAAATATGCCCTAGATTACATTACAAGATTTGGTTTTGATCAGAAAAAACATTCTCCCTATTTGTCAATGGCATTAGGAGTCGGTCAAGTTACTGCTTTAGAAATGGTTGCTGCCTATGGAGTTTTTGCAAATGGTGGATACCTGAAGCAACCATATTTTATTGAAAAAATTATTGATGTTAAAGGTAGAAAAATTAAACAAAGCTTTTCTGTAACAAATGATGAGACGCCAAGAATAATAGATCCTAGAAATGCATTTATTATGACCTCATTACTAAAAGAAGTAATTAATACAGGTACAGCTAGAAAAGCTAAAAGGCTTAAACGTGAAGATATAGCTGGCAAAACTGGAACTACAAATGAGTTAGTAGATGCTTGGTTTGCTGGATTTAATCCAGATGTTGTAACGATTACTTGGATGGGATATGACCAGCCTCGATCACTTGGTAAGCATGAAAGTGGCTCGAGAGCAGCGCTACCAATATGGATTGACTATATGAAGCCAATAATCAGTGATTATCCAAATAGAATAGTAGAAACTCCAGAAGGGATAATACCTCTAAGAATAAACCCTAAAAATGGAATGTTAACAAAAAAAGATGAGGATGGTATTTTTGAATACTTTTACGATGAATTCCCGCCATCAAATAATGCTTATTTTTTACTTAATTAAACTTTAGATGATTTTTGACAGTATAAATAATAATAGATTAATAGTTGCTAGGCGTGCAGCAGAAGTCATTATGGAAGAAGGAATCACAGATTATTTTTTTGCAAAGAAAAAGGCAGCAAAATCTTTAGGGTTATTAACTAATGATAATTTACCTTCGAATCAAGAAATTGATAATGCTTTGAAAGAATATCAGAATATTTTTCAAGAAGAAGTAGATTCAGAAATAATAACTAAAATTCAAAAAGAGGCATTAAATACCATGCTTCTTTTTGAGGATTTTAATCCTCATTTGACTGGGCAATTACTCGAAGGCCTAATACCAAAATTTCCTAAAATCCAGATTAGTCTTTATACAGACAACATAAAAGAAGTTGAATATACTTTATTAAATAATAATATTGCTTTTGATATAAAAGATACAATTTATCAAGAGAAATTAAGCAAAAAAAAATCTACTAAGACAATCCCAGCTTTTATTCTAGAGGGAGCTTGGTTTCCTATCGAATTAAAAGTTTATTTTGAGAACGATATACGTAGTAAAAAAAATAATCTATTAAGTAATAAGGGGAAAAATATTAAAGCAATTAGGGAGTTTGAATTTGACTCAACTACTTCATCAACCTTGCAACTTCCAATGCAAAATATGTAAGAATTGCATCGGCTCCTGCCCTTCTAAAAGATATTAATGATTCTAAAATAACCTTCTCTTCTTCAAGCCAGCCATTTTGAGAAGCAGCCTTAATCATTGCGTATTCACCACTCACTTGATAAACAAAAGTAGGCTTTTCAAAAGTCTGTTTCACTCTGTATACTATATCTAGATATGGCATGCCAGGTTTAACCATTACCATATCAGCCCCCTCATCTAAATCCAACTTAACTTCATATAAAGCCTCATCACTATTTGCTGGATCCATCTGGTATGTCTCTTTTGATGATGAGCCTAATTTTTCAGAAGAGCCAACAGCCTCTCTGAATGGTCCATAAAATGAAGATGCGTATTTAGCAGAATAGGATAATATTTTTGTATTAATAAAATTATTTTTTTCTAAAGCAATCCTAATCTTACCAACTCGTCCATCCATCATATCTGATGGTGCAACAATGTCTGCACCTGCTTTAGCATGGCATAAGGCTTGTTTAACTAGCAAATCCACTGTTTCATCGTTTAAAATATTGCCCTCTTTGTCAATAAGCCCATCTTGTCCATGAATTGTATAAGGATCTAAAGCAATATCAGTGATAACTCCGAGTTCCGGAATAGATTGTTTTAATGCTTCAACCACCTTAGGAATTAAACCGGACTCATTAAAACATTCTTTGGCGTCATCGGATTTTAATGAGTCCTCGATAGCTGGAAATATAGCAATTGCCGGTATGCCAAGATCAAAACATTCTTTTGCATCTTTTAATAAAAGATCTAGGCTTAGCCTATGAATTCCTGGCATGGAGGCAATATCTTGCCTAATATTATTACCAGCAATTACAAACATCGGATAAATTAAATGGCTGACAGAAAGATTATTTTCCCTCATTAATTTTCGAGTAAAATCATTCTGCCTCATTCGTCTTGGTCGATTAGTTATTGTCATTGATTTATTAATTCTTTAAGTGATTGGCCAGGATTTTCATCTCGCATAAATACTTCTCCAACTAAAAAAGTAAAAATATTATGATCATTCATCAATTTAATATCAGCATAACTAAAAATACCTGATTCTGTAATAGGAATTCGACTCTTTGGTATTTTAGTCACTAAATCAATAGAAGTTTTTAGAGATACCTCAAAAGTTTTTAAATTCCGATTATTGATTCCTACTAATGGCGTATCTAGTAATATCGCTTTTTCTAACTCTTCTT
>Ga0209710_1000197_pt1 | contig 66540 bp, 78 predicted proteins | sample ArcticOcean_MG_C_5_FD_187436 | JGI IMG/M metagenome (GOLD analysis project Ga0209710, IMG submission 187436) | Marine microbial communities from western Arctic Ocean - ArcticOcean_MG_CB4_138 (SPAdes) (version 2) | ecosystem: Environmental > Aquatic > Marine > Oceanic | place: Arctic Ocean...
CGTAACTATGGCTGGAAAACAGCTTTCGCATCACCTGAGAATGCTCCTACGTATTTACATGCTCACAAGCTAATGCGTAAAACATGGGAAGGTATGCCAACAGCTGCAGATATACACGGTGATAAGTGGAATCAAATAGCTGATCATTGTAATAGTAACTATTTTCATATTGACATGGAACGTTATACTCTTGAATCAGTACTTAGAAAAGGCGCTGAACTAGTTAAACGTAAAGGTATTAAATGTCTAGTCATAGATCCTTTTAATAAGGTTAGAGATGTAGACTGTAAGACTGAAGACGTTAACAGGTATACAATGGAGTATCTAACAAAGATTGAAGTCTTTGCTAAAAAGTTTGACGTGTTAGTATTTGTAGTAGCTCACCCAACTAAAATGTATAAAGATAAAGATGGTAAAATGGAAGAACCTACAATGTACAACATTAAAGGCGGAGGTGAGTGGTATGATGCTTCTTATCATGGTATACTTGTACATCGTGATTATGAAGCTAAGACAGTTAAAGCAAAAGTTCTTAAAGTAAAATTTCAGAACTTAGGTGAAAATGGAGCTGAAGCTTATTTTAAATGGGAACCAAGATCTGGTTGCTTTATACCTCATGAACCTGTATCTAACAATGAACCAATGCCGTGGGAGTAAAAAAGACGGTAGTAAGCTATACGTATACTCCTTCTGATTTCAAAGCATATCAATGGTGTATAAACAATGGGATTTATATATCTCCGTTTTGCAAAGAAAACTTTGCTTGGTGGTATATAGATATAGAAATTAATAAAAAAATAAATAGATCACCTCAGGCTTTTAACCCAAGAGAGTTATGGGAGACGATATTTAAATATTACAAATATTATTATGATAAACACAACATTTAAAAATGCTAATGAAGCATACGAGTTTCTGCTAGATCAAGTCATACAACATGGCCAAGATTTTGACGATACTAAAGCTATGTTTAACTGTGGTTTCTATATGGAAAACCCTACACAAAATCATATTACTAACAAAGAACGTAACTGGAGCTTAGAATACGCTGAAGCTGAATGGCAATGGTATTTATCAGGTGATCCTAGTATTGATAAGCTAGGCGAACTATATGGTAAGATACCACCTATATGGGAAAAGATGGCTGATTCAGATAGAAAAGTAAACTCTAACTATGGTTATCAATGGAAACGTAGTTGCCAAATAGACTATGTATGTGCTAAGTTAAAAACTAATCCTAAAACTAGACATGCAGCTATAAGCATATACGATGGTAAAGAATATGACAAATACAAGAAAGATACACCATGTACATACGCAGTTCAGTTTACAATTATAAACGATAAGCTTTGTATGTCTGTCTATATGCGTTCTAACGACATCTGGTACGGTTTCTGCAATGATCAATATCAATTTTCATCTTTGCAAAAAATGATTGCTAGACGTCTTAATTTAGAAATAGGTTGGTATTACCACCACGCACACAACATGCATTTGTATAACAATAAACTTTAAAAAATATGTACTATTTATACCACATACCAGGTAAAAAGATTGGCGTAACACGTAATCTTAATCACAGAGTAACCCTTATACAAGGCTATAAGGAGAATGAGTATGAAGTTCTTGAACAGTCAGACGATATAGATTACATATCAGACCGTGAAATAGAACTTCAAAAGTCTTATGGCTATAAGGTTGATTTAAAAAAATATAAAAACTTATTTAATAAAATGAAAATAAACGCAACAGAACAAACATCAACATTCGACTGTCCAACAAACAAACTAAAAGGCAGGCTAATGGATAATATAGGCATGACATGGGAAACATCTCATGGTAAATTTGTAATATCAAATGACTATATACCTTGGATAATAGCAAATGTAAAAACATCTATGTTTAATGAAGGTAGATCTTATATTTACAATAAAGCTTTTTATGAAGCATTTTTTAATCCTAAACATAATCCTGATACATCTGATGTTGATATGTTATTAATGGCAGCTAACAACGAGGTAACAGATACTTCTGAAAGGTTTGATCTAATTAGAGATTGGGCAGCAACTAGAGGCTTATATGACTCAGGTAATTCACATACACAATATGTTAAGTTACAAGAAGAAGCTGGAGAACTAGCTAAAGCTTTACTAACAGATGACAAACCAGAGATTGTAGACGCTATAGGAGATATGGTTGTTGTATTAACAAACCTAGCTCATTTACAAGGTTATTCAATAGAATATTGTATTGATGAAGCCTACAGTGTTATCGCAGCTAGAACAGGTAAAATGATTAATGGAACGTTTGTAAAAGATAAATAATGAAAATAAAAACAGAAGATAAAATAGTTCAGCAAGTTCTAAGAAAGATGGACGAGCGTAGCTTAGTAGGTCAGAAAAAGTACGGAGCAACTATGATGCAAGAAATTGAAGGCCAAGAAAAAGACCTTGATCGTTTCTTAGTTGATGTACAAGAAGAGTTAATGGATGCTTTGTTATATATAGAAGCAGCTAGACGTTGTTTAACTGACGAAGTTGAAGAGGTTATGTTAAAAAGAACAGAAGTTTATGAAGAAAACATTTAAAAGAAAAAAAGGTCCTGTACAGTCGAAGAAGATATCATATGATGGTATCAACTTCGCCTCTGGGCTTGAGCGTTATATGTATATGGCTTTGAGAAAAGCTAAGATAACGTCTTTATATGAAGGTCAAACTTTTGAGTTGTCAGAAGCTTTTGAATTTCCTTTTGAATCATACGAAAGATGTGGTAACGGTAAAGGAGAATACAAAAACAGAGGCAATAAAAAAATACTTAATATAAAATATACACCAGACTTTGTAGGTAAGGGTTTTATAATTGAAACTAAAGGTAGAGCTAATGAATCATTTCCTCTTAGATGGAAGTTGTTTAAAAAGCTTATAACAGAAAGACGATTAGGACCACTTACATTATATAAACCACAAAATCATAAAGAATGCGACGAGACAGTAAGGTTAATCCTGGCCAAGCTAAAAGAGTAGCTAGGCAGATGTACGGTGAGCGTCAAATTGATAAATGGTGCAAGTGGAGTTGGGATATACGAGGTAAAATTAAATATAAAGAATTAGTAGAACAGCAAAATAAATATAAAATAAAAATATATGGAGGAGAAAACTAAAAACTGGAGCCTTAGCGTAGGTACTTATCCAGGTATATTACTAGGTGCTAGAACCTATGATGAATTAGAACAAGTGACGCATGTTTTTTACCTGCCTTTTATTGATATAGCATTAGAAATTTATAAGTAATGGGATTATTTGATGAGCGCATAGCGTACAAACCGTTTGAGTACCCTGAATACTACACAGAAGGTTGGTTAAAACAAGCACAGGCATTTTGGTTGCACACAGAAATATCAATGCAAAGTGATATTAAAAACTGGAATGAAGAGTTAAATGAAAAAGAAAAAAACTTAGTAGGTAATATATTACTAGGTTTTGCACAAACAGAGTGCGCAGTAAGTGATTACTGGACACAAAAAGTTGTTGGCTGGTTTCCTAAACATGAGATACAGCAAATGGCCATGATGTTTGGATCACAAGAAACAATACACGCTGTAGCGTACAGCTATTTAAACGAAACTTTAAAACTAGAAGATTATGAAGCTTTTTTACATGAACCCGCTACTGCTCAGCGGTTTGATAATTTGGTTGCTTACAATGGTAAGTCTACTATTGGCATTGCGAAGTCTTTGGCGGTATTTAGCGCGTTCGCAGAAGGTGTTAGTTTATATTCTGCTTTCGCTGTACTTTATTCTTTTCAGTTACGTAATTTACTTAAAGGTATAGGGCAACAAATGAAATGGTCAGTAAGAGATGAGTCTCTTCACAGTAAAATGGGTTGTCAATTATTTAGACACATGTGTGAAGAAGATAAAACTCTATTGTCTCAATGTAGAGAAGATATAATCAAAGCAGCTGAAACAATGGTTGAACTTGAAGAAAAGTATATTGACAAAATGTTTGAGATGGGTGATATTGAAGGTATCAAAGCTAATGATTTAAAGCAATTTATAAAAAAGAGAACTAATGAAAAACTTGTGGAACTCGGTTATGTTGACCTGGGATCGTATTTTGCGTATGACACTAAAGCAGCAGCTAATCTTGATTGGTTCTATCATCTTACCGGCGGGGTCACTCATACTGATTTTTTCGCAACTAGACCGACTGATTATTCGAAAGCAGGCGAAGGAGAAGACTTTGAAGACATATGGTAACAAAGAATAAATTACTTAAGCTATTAGCTTATACGAATAAATTAACATCGTATCAAAAGTTTGCATCGCGTATTGGTTACTTCGGTGCAGGTTTTTTGATAGCAGGACAATGGACGTTAGAGCCTAAATTATTTATAATAGGTTTTATGTGTGTAATAGTTCAAACGTCCTCAAGAAAACAATGGAATCTTGTAGCTTTAAATCTTAACGGTTTAGTTGCTTGGTTAACACATTTAACAAAAATAATATAAAAATATGAAAAAACTAATAATCATTGCATTAACATTAATGTTTGCATCTTGTAGTAGCACGTATGATATTTCAACAGACTATAGGATTAAGAGTATATTAACAATAACAGAGGCTGGAGATACTCTTGCTGTACCAGTTAGAGATTTTAAGTTTAGAATACTTGATAGAAGAATACAAGAGATAATAGATCGTGATCCGTTTAGATATCAATATAGAAGAAACTGGCAAAACTGGAACTATAACTCGTATCCTATACCAAGTTACAATCAAGGATACAACTACAATAGACCTAAACCTAATGTAAAACCAAACATTAAACCGTTTAATCCACCAGCAATTATTAAACCATTAAACATACCAAGCATTAAACCTATTGTGAAACCAACTCAAAACAAAAAAAATGAAAGGAAATAAGCAAAGTACTACAGATTTATTAAAGAAAAAAGTTAAAGCACTAACAAATGTTGTACAGCAATTAATTAAAGAAGTTCAAATGAATGCTAGTTTAGCTCAAGGAGTTTTAACAGCTTTTCAATTACATATTGGAGAAGAAGAATGGGATAAAATTGTAAGCGAGTTAAAAAAAGTAGAAGAAAGAAAACACGCAGCTGCTGCTGGTATAAACGAAAAAAAACTAGAACTATAAATGTGGAATAATGAATGGAAAAAAGGTGAAGACTATCCAAAATGGGGAGACACAGAGGTATACAAAAAAACTATCTCTGGGGGATATTTATTTAACGGCGAGTCTCCTAAGGAAGCATATCAAAGAGTCGCCAAAACAGTTGCAAGAAGGTTATATAAACCTGAAATGGCAGAAACTTTTTTTGAGTATATTTGGAACGGCTGGCTTTGTCTCGCTAGCCCTGTACTTTCCAATACTGGTACCGATCGCGGTCTTCCTATTAGTTGTTTTGGCATTGATGTAGCTGATAGCATACAAGATATAGGAGGTAAAAATTTAGAGATGATGCTACTCGCTAAGCACGGCGGTGGAGTTGGTATCGGTATAAATCAAATAAGACCCGCTGGCGCTAGAATAACAGGAAATGGAACATCAGATGGAGTCGTCCCTTTTTGCAAAATATACGATTCAACAATTCTTGCCACTAATCAAGGATCAGTTAGACGAGGAGCTGCTTCAGTTAATATTAACATTGAGCACGACGATTTCGAAGAGTGGCTTGAAATCAGAGAACCTAAAGGAGATGTTAACAGACAGTCGCTTAACCTACATCAGTGCGCAGTTGTTGGTGATAAATTTATGCGTAGGCTTGAACAAGGAGATCCAAAAGCTAGAAATAGATGGAGTAAATTACTTAGAAAGCGAAAAGCAACTGGAGAGCCGTATATTATGTTTAAAGGCAACGTTAACAAGAAGAATCCTAAAGCTTATAAAGAAAATGGATTAAAGGTACATATGACTAACATATGCAGCGAAATAACATTACATACTGATGAAAACCATAGTTTTGTTTGTTGTTTATCATCGTTAAATTTAGCAAAATATGAAGAATGGAAAGGTACTAATCTTATTTACGACAGTATATGGTTCCTTGATGGAGTCATGGAAGAGTTTATACAAAGAGCTAAAGGCTTACGAGGATTTGAAAACGCGGTTAGGTCGGCTACGAAAGGAAGAGCTCTTGGCTTGGGAGTTTTGGGCTGGCACACATACCTACAGGAAAAAGGTATCTCGTTCGAAGGTCTACTTGCTCAGTTTGAAACTAGGAAAATATTTAGTCAAATTAAAATTGAAAGCGAAAGGGCTAGTATGGCACTTGCAGAAACTTATGGAGAACCTTTATGGTGTTCTGGAACTGGCATGCGTAATACTCATCTTCGCGCTGTTGCTCCCACTGTTAGCAATAGTAAGCTCAGTGGCAATGTCTCGGCGGGCATAGAACCTTGGGCAGCAAATGTATTTACAGAGCAATCCGCTAAAGGTACTTTTATACGTAAAAATCCTACATTAGTAAAATTATTAAGAAAGCACAAACTAAATAATGAAGAAATATGGAATAAAATCTTGGTTGACGGTGGTAGCGTCCAAGACATTGATGAGCTTAATGATGTTATTATGGCCCATGAAACACCCGCAAAGGAGGTATTTAAAACTTTTAAGGAGATTAATCAGCTAGAGTTAGTTAATCAAGCTGGATTAAGACAACAATATGTAGATCAGTCAGTAAGTTTAAATTTAGCTTTCCCTAGTGTTGCTACACCAAAATGGCTTAATAAAGTGCATTTTGAAGCTTGGAAAAAAGGAGTTAAGACTTTATACTATACAAGAACAGAAAGCGTCTTACGGGGCGATATTGCAGCCACAGCAATGAATGAAGATTGCTTGGCGTGTGATGGTTAAAATCAAAAAAGGGCTCTCGTTATGAGGGCCCTTTTTCGGTTACAGGAACTTTAGGTATGGTACGCCTATTTATCTTGTTCCTTATTTTTTAGGATTATAAAACTTTCTACCAACTGCTGGTCTTAATGTATCTCTAACTGTTTCTCTACCATCAATACTAATATTTGAGTTTGGTCCGCTTTGAATAGCTTCGTCATCACCTAATGAAACCATAAACTGACCGTCTTCGTCTTCTTGAATTTCGCTAATATCTTGTACATCATACGTGTTTGGAAAAGGCCCAACCTTTCCAAAATTAGTGCTTTTGTAAATACTTTCATCGTTAACGGTTTCGTCTATTAAATCTCCAGTTTTAGCATCTTCGTATGCGCCTCTGTTTCCTAATTGTCTTTGATCTAAAGGAGATTCTTTTTCTGAATATATTTGGCTTTTAAAATCAGGATGCTTAGGGTTTCTCATGTTTGTTAATACTCCATCTTCTGGATCAACAGATACATCAAATTCTTTACTATAAAATCCTTTATCGTTTTTCATAGCTACTCCATGTAAGCTGTCTCTTTGTCTTTCGGTTAATTCGTCTGATTTAGGGTTGTATACAAATCTTTCTATTGCTTTTTTTTGTGCTAAAGGAGATTTATCGCTAAATTTTTGTTTAAATGGTGAATTCATTTTGTTTTTTTTAGTTGTTATAATTTTTTATTTATATTTTGTTCTTAACATTTCCATCGTGCTCTAGCAGCTTTACCTCTTTCGCCTGTCCAACCTTTAGATCTAGCACAAAATGACTTTCTTCTACCTGCTGCTTTACTACCAGGTTTTACATCTCCTGTTACTGCAGTTTGTAATTTACTACCTGGATTCTCTTTTTTATAATCTTTTACACCTTTCTCAGTCATACCAGCACCTTCTTCTTCTGTTCTAAAAGTTCTGCCTTCTCCTTTGGTAGTTTTTCTCATTTTAGCTGGGCTTTCCATGTCTTCAATATGCTTTTGAATCTTTTCAGATTGCTTTAAGTGCATTTTAGAAGCCCCTTGTAGTTCTTTAACTATTTTTGCTAATCCTCCTTTTTCCATTGTTTTTTATTTATATATTGCAATATTCTTTATAAGCATCAAAGCACGGACAAGATTTTGCTGCAAACTCATTATGGCCATGTATTGTAGCATCTGTATGCATTTTTTTTAATGTTTTTAACAACAGTAGCAAGCTTTCTTTTTGTTCTGATGTTCTAGTATCTTTAGCTATCCATTTACCATTAGAACCACGTTCTGATTCAACGCCCCCAATATAACAAATTCCTATAGAACCTTTATTGTGGTTTTTAACATGAGCTCCTTGCTTATATATGCTACGACCGTATTCTATAGTACCATCCAATAAAACTACATAGTGATAACCTATACCGTTCCAGCCTCTTTTTAAATGCCACCGATTTATTTCTGCAGCATCTAAATCTCTACCTTCTTGTGTAGCGGAACAATGAACTATTATTTTATTTATTTTTCGCATTTTCTTTTTTAAGATTCACCCATTTTGTTATGGTATATCCTATAGTTACAGCTAATAAAAATATTTTTAAACCCATCTCTAAAGTAGTAAAAGTTGTAACTCCTAAAGTAGAGGCATTTATAACGTATAATTTTAATTGCTCTGTCATTATTTTTTACATTTACATAATTTGTATGGACACGATTCCACATCAAACATTAATTTTGATACTAACATATTCCAATAGCATTGAAATAAACACCACCAAGCTTGTATCTTTAATCCTAATTTTACTAAAAATTTTCCCATAATTATTTTTTTTGTTTTATTATTCTTTTACGCAATCATTAACAGTTTCTCCAGTTCCGCTGGGTGATTTTTTAGTACCTACTTTTTTATAGCCATCCCAACATTTTGAGTTTTTAGAATTAGCTCCTTTAAAATTTAATGGACTTTTGTTTACACCCCTGATTGAGTCTGTGCTTTTCACTCGCTGCAAATTAGCTTTATCGTAAGCGCTCATTTTCATTTTAGAATCACCACTTAAAGAGTCTATCAAAGCATTATTTCTTCTAATTGTTGAGTTAGCTAACATAGCTTTTTTCTGAGCTTCACTATTAACTCTACTTATAACATCTCTTTGTGATTCTCCATCACTATTGCTAGCGCTTGGATGATCGTCTACCTCTGTACCTTCCGCGGCTACTTGATTAGCTGGTGAACCACCACCAAGTATATCGTATTTCATCTTGTAAGGTGAGCCACATTTCAACTTATCTAAAGGACTTCCATCGTCAGGTGTTGAAACTATTTTTTTACCTTTTTCAGATATAACATCACCTTTTACGTAATAACCGTTTTCTCTTCTTCTAGATTCCTCGTCCATGATATCATCTAACTTAGGTATGTTAAGATTTTTTGTACCAACCAAGCTATCAACAAATTTCTTTGCTTCACGTCCTTCGGATCTAGCGAAGTCTTGGTATTTTTCCATTGCGGTTTCTTTACTCATCTTGTTTCTTTTTGTTTTGTAATTCAATTATTTTTTTAACTCTATTTTCTTCAATTCTTAAGGTTTTTATTTGTTTTTTTGTTAACCCTAAATCTAATAACATTATAGTTTGCTCTTTAGTAGTAGTTTGACTTTTCATATCGTCTATTTCAGCTCTAACTTTCATTTCAGGTGTTTCAATAACTTTGTCATCAACACCGTAATAAGGTAAACCTACATCCCAAGTTGACCAACCTAATGCCACGGCAACTTTTTGCCATTTTTCAGATGAATCACTATATATAGTTCTTAATGCGTTTATTTTAATAACAGCTTCATCTACTGGTATATTACTTAAAGCTGCTATTGTTTGAGCGGTTGCAAGATAAGCTGGATTGTTTAAATTAAAACCTGCATCTTCCATTTCTTTTTTGTTCCATGAAAAAGTATTAGCTGCACTTTTTAGTTTTCTTAACTTAGCTTGTAAAGGAGGTGATATAGAAAATAAATCATCAATAGCTTCTGCGTAATCAGGACTTTTATTGTCCATTTCTTCTGCTATAGTCATTAATGTGTTTTTAAGAGTAACTGCTAAAGCTCCTTGGATTCCTAAACCTCTAATTTGAGAATCAAATGCGCCGTTTAAAGTTCTTGCTACTCTTCGTTCTCTATCAGCTTGACTTCCTGGAAGTACATTACCATCTTCGTCTTCATCGTTAAACAATAAAAACTGCATACCTTGAGTTAAACCGTTAAACAAGAGATTTTGAACAGTAGAATAATATATTAACTTAGATATGTTTTCTTTATCATTTCCTCTTCTAGCTATTAAATCTTCTATAGCTCTTTTCTGTATTCTAGCGTACTGCATTTGAGTGTTACCAAATGAAAGTATTAATCTACCAGCAGCAGATCTTTGTTGATCACTTATCTTAGCTGGATTACTAGATTGCTGCGCTGTTTCTGATATAGCGTAAAAATCTTCAAAAGCTTTTTGCTCTGCCAATTTAGGATCCATGCCAGTAGCTAATAAAGCTTTTAATCTATTTCTATAATAAGTAGCTCCACCAGTTGCTATTGCAAAACTGTCAGCATACCTTGTAAACACAAAACCTTTATTCAAAGCTAATGCTATAAAGTCTTTGGTTTTATTACCGCTGCTTGCTGCTAAATCTGCTATTTCTGATTCACTAATATTTATTTTTAAACCATCTCTTCTTTCTACTAAATACGGAGAGTTAAACAAGAACATTACATCTTTCCAATATTGAGGTTGATTAGCAAAAGCTTGCGCAGCCTTTAAAGGGTTATTATCACTCCAGTTTATAAAGTTTACATTAGATATCATTTGCATCAATGCTGATCTAGTGTTTAAAAACATCACAACACCTACTGAGTTGTTAATCCAATCGTACCACCTTGTTGTTATTGAATCACTACCAGTACTTCTGTTGCTACCACTTTTTTGAGATTTTATTGAATTTTTAAGGGCATTGACATAAGCTGTTCCAAAAGCAGCTTCTAACTTATTTAATACAGTTGGTGAAAATATAATATCTATATTCTCCTGCCATTCTTGTAAATACTCAGCTCTATTAACTTTGTTTATACCGTTTATAACATCACTTGTTATAGTTCCAGTTGTCCAGTTTTTGCCTGGTTTAGGATATGGTTTACCTTTTTGTATAACTATTAATTCATCACTAAAAACTTTTAAATCTGGATCATTTTTAATAAAATCAACTAAATTTTTTACGTCTTTTTGAGACAAACCAGGTATTGTCATACCTTGAGAATTCCATACATAAGCTCTAATAGCGTGCTCATAAGTAAATCTACCTATTCCAGTTTGTTTTAGTAAACTCTTAGGTAAGTTAGGAAATTTCTTTTTTAAAGTTGTAAAATCAGCACCAGCAGAAACCTTAGCTTTTGATATTTCTATCTCAGCTTTATTATATGGGTCAAGTAAGTTATCTTTAAAGAAAGCCATTTGAGCATCTCCTACAGCTCCTTTTCCTAATAACTTATATAGTAACCCTGTAAAATCCTCGGCCGATGGAGGTATGTAGAAATTAAATTTACCTTTACTAGCTCCTATTGTTTGAGCTTTAGCCGCGGAATATTGTTTATAAGCTTCAATGCCAGTTTTTTGTTCTATAATGTCGTTTATTATAGAGGTGAAAACAATTGACTTGCTTTGCTTAGCTACTTGAACTTCAGACTTTATATCTAATACATCTAAAACAGCTTTAACCGCTTGTGCGTTTTTAATAGCGTCATCAGCAAAATAAAAATCATTATAACCTTCAGCTGCTTTACCAACTATCCAATTAGCTTTGGCTTGTGGAGCTCCATTCGCCAAACCTACTATGTTTCCTTCTATTAAAGTTACGCCTTCTGATTTTAACCAAGCGTATATTGCTGGCGCAGCTTCAGCAGGTCTAGCTGTTAATATGAATACATTTTTATTTCCATATTTTTCTACAGCTCTTTTTAACTTACCAAATAATGGTCCTCGTTTTCCTCCTATAACTTTGTTAAATTCTGAAAAATCAAACGTAGCACCTATGTCTTCTAAATTAGTATGTTCTAAAGCAAACTCAGTAGCGTCTATCTTTTTAAAAGTTCCATCAGGCATTGTAACACCTATCTTACTATTTGTTATACCTACAGTGTCATCAAAATCTAATACAGATATACCCATAACCGGAGGATTTATTCTCCTAGACATTTGTAAAGCTGTATCATAGTTATTTAATATTTCTATTTGACCTGATATGCTTTGACTTAGTTTATTTGATGCTTTAGAACCAAAATTAACGCTATTGCTGTTAAAAGAAGCTACTTTATCTTTTAATAATCTTTGATAAACTTTAAACTCTGCTTTAGCAGCTTGCACTGTCATGTCACCTGTAAGAACTCTAGTTATTAAACCATTAGCTTTCATGCCTGCCATGTCAATTCCAACTTGGAAATCAGCTCCTTTCAACCCATCTAATCCTGTTAGTTTACCAACAAATAACTCACCTATCGTTATATTAGGCTTAATAAGATTATATTCAAAAGGATTAGCTACATTGTTTTCACTGTATCTTATCCAAGACGCCATACCAGCAGGTAAAAAATCTAATTTTCCAGCTTCTAAAAGCGGAAGAACTAAATCATAATAACTTTTAGGTAATTTATCTAATAGCCCAAATTGCTTTAATGCCAAATCGTTTGCTAATTTAAGAGCTCCTTGGCCATAAGATTTAGATATTATATTATCAAACTCGCTTTCAACTTTACCTTTTATGGCTGCGTCTAATAGTGATTTTCCAGCTTGAACATTAGGCATCATGTGCTCCTCTGTTACTTCAGAATACAAATCTACTCTTCCTGTATAAGGATCTATAGCATAAAACACAGTTGGCGCTAAAAACCTTATTGCGTGACTTTGATCTTTGCTAGATTCACTTTGCCATAGCGAAAAAGTTGAAGCAGATTCTTTATTATTTTTAATATAATCCTGTATGTTTAAAAACAATTTTTTTAACAGGTCTTGTTTCTTTTTTATTAAACCAGGGTTTTCTATTAACTTTGTTATTGCTGCTTTATTTAATTTTCTTCCTTTTCGAGTATACTTATTTCTAATTAAAGGACCTGTAGTGTCATACCCAGGAAATATTTTATCAAAAGTATCTGTATCTGTGAATGTAAAACCAAACCCACCTGTCATACCTGATCTAAATAAATAAGCTTGCTTAGGGTGTAGTTTAAAGAAACCTTCTAAATCATTTATTATTTTTATACCAGCTGGAGTTGTTAAGTCTACTGTCCTAGCGTTAACTGTTTCTCCTTTACTGTTTACTCTTTGAGTTACAATTGTTGTTAGATCAGGAAGAGGAACTACAAATACTCCTTTCTTAAAGTCTCTTTCTACTTTTATGCCTTCAGATCTTTTTACTTGAGCTTTTTGCTTAGCACCTTCTGATTCAGTTGTTGAACCCTCTTGCACCTTAGCATCTATAGCTAGTTCTATTGCGCTTAAAGTTTGTAGTCTAGCTATTAGTTCTAAAAGACCTTTAGATGCATTAGCTGATGTTCCTCTAGAATCTTTAATATTACCTTTAGGATCTAAACCAAAAACAGAATAAAAATAAGTTAAGTTTAATTTACTAGGATCTAGCTTGTATTGGAAATTATTATTTATTTTAGGTCCTTGAATAAAAAATGCATCAATAATTGTTTGAGCTAGTCTTCTACCTTCACCACCTATTTTTTTAGGTTTGAACTTTCCTTCAACAGTTTGTAACGGCGCGTTTCCTTTTATTTGCTTTAATAAAGCTAATAAAGTTGGTCCATTAGACTTTATCCACATTTGAACAGGTGTAACTTCACCTTTTCTTAAATTGTCGTTTGGTTCTAATATACGTGAAACTGGTATACCTAATTGATCTGCTAATTGTTGAGCTGCGATTTTAGAAAAAGGCTTTAAATCTTTTAAAGTCATTTTATCTAAATCTATCTTACCTGATTCAATTTGTTCTTTAACAAAATCAATTATAGGGTTTGCGTTAGCAAGCTTTGTTACTTTAAAAGGATCTATAGTAACTTGTTCAGAGGCTTCTACATTTACTGGATCTGTCATTTCAACTGTTCCAGCTGATGAATCATTTAATTCATTAGTGTTAAATATAATGTTACCAAGCGCTTTAGCTCTTTCATATATTTTATCTTTTCTATCACCTAGTCTTCGTATGTAAGTTGTTACAGCGAAATCAGTATTATAACCTTCCCCTTCTTCAAATAACGGCGTGGTTTTACCACTCCACTTAGCAACTTCTCCACCAATAATAAGTTCTATTATAGCTTTTTTTACATCGTTTTCATCTATGCCTTTTTCACCTCTTCTTTGGTAACCTATTATTGGTTTTATAACTCCAAAATTTGCTTCAACAAAAGCTTCAGCCGCTGGGTATTTATCTTTTGCAGCTCCTTGTCTAATCATTAACACTAGATCTTTATTGGTGAACAAACCTTTTCTCCACTCAGATAAAAAATTAGCTCCTTCAGGTGATATTGATTCTGATTTTTTAGAACTTGTAAGTAAAACCTCATCTAAGCCTACGCTACCGTCATCCAATTGACCTTCAATATCTCCTTGCCAAACATCACTATTTATTATATCAGTTATAGACTGCTCTGTTAAAGTTTGATTTTTATATCCTTCAGCTACTTGTCTCAATAACTCTACTACACCTTTAGCTCCTTTAAAGTCATAATCAAAATCTTTACCAACAGCTTCAGATGTTGCTTTATTAAATCCAATACCTAAAGTTGACCAAAAACCTTGCTCTTTACCTTTTTCAAAATTAATTCTATCTAATTCTTCTAAGAAAACAGTTAACACTTCGTCAAAACCTTGGCCCTCGGTTTTACGTGCTATTCTAATATATGCATCATAATCAAACTCAGCAAGATAAGTTAATATGGTCCCAGCTAAAGATTTAAAAGCCTCTGGATTAGTACCTAAAGCTTCTGTAAAAATAACATGACCCGTTATTTCATGTAAACCTACTCCACCATTATTATTTAATATAGCGTTTTCAATAGTAACTACAGAGTCGTAAACTGGTTTACCTGTTTTTACATTAATAGATATAAAATTAATACCATTTACAGTACCATCTTTTAATCCGGCTTTAAAATCTTCTATTGCTTTTCTACCTGCTTCTTCTTTACTTATAGGATCTATTTTAGAACCTCTAAACTGTATATTTGGATCTGCTATTCTAGCATTAACCATGTCTGTGAAAGCTGCTAAAGCATCTGCATTAGTATCTAAGATGCTATAATTTACATCTATTCCTTTTCCACGTAAAAGAGATATCATTGCAAAATCATTTTCTGCATTGCCTCTTATAGTATCTTCAGTGTATAGCTGTTCAGCTATATTAAGTAGTTGAGCATCAGAAGGACTGTTATTACCTTTTGATTTTAGTTTTGCTTTAGCTCTATCTTTTAAATCGTTTTGAACAGAAACAGAAAGCAACCCAAACTTTTTAGTGAAAGCTACTAAGTAAGCATCTAGGTTTGATTTAGTTATAGAAAACTCAAGTTCTAGCGCCGCTATTTGTTTTGATACATCAATCGCTATTCCAGGTTTTTTAGCTTCTGCTCTAAGTGATATAGCTTGTTCTTTAAGATAAGTAAGTCTGTTTATAGAGTTGACATAAAGCTTCCAACCAGTGGCGTCTAGGTTTAAATCTATTAATTCACTTCTTTCTTTTAGTATAGCATCGTTTCTTTTTAATTTATCATCTATAAGACCTTTGTAGTAAATTTTTGTATTAATATCAAGATCTGGTCCACCTTCGTTCTTAGCTATGATTTCTTGATATTCAGCTATGTCTCTAACGTTTTGATCAAACTCCGCGTTTGTAGTAGGATCAGTTAAAGCTCTCATTGAAGCTCCTGCTATTATTGGAACTCCTGTAAAACTTGTTGAGAATATTAAAGACGTAAAACCAGCTTCACCAAAACCTTCGTACATAGGTCTTCCGGATATAACATTTTGCCACAATTGAGTAATTAAAACTTCACCACCAACATCTGCTGCGGTTAATTTTAAGAAATCTGGAGTTGCTTTTCTTACATCTCTAAAAAAAGCTTGTACTCCTGATTCAAGAGTTTGCTTGTCAAGTTTTAAGTTTTGAATATACTTGAATTGCATTTTCATAGGCAAAGCACTACCTAAACCTTCAACTAACGCAAAGCCAAAAGCTTTTGCTAAAGTGCTTTCTCTATCAAACTCAATACCTTGAGCTTTTGCTCTATTAAATTCATCAACATAATAATCACCACCAGCAGACAACGCAGCTAAATAAAGGCCAATATGTGGTATAGCAACAGTAGCAAAAAACGGTAGTTGTTCTATAGCTGTTTGACTAAGAAAATATAAAAAATTAGGAAATGAGTAAAAAGATCCATTTGGTCCTTTACCAAACTCAACATCTTTTACATAGTCAAGTTTTCTTAATTCAATTAAATCTTTAAAACCTGCTTGAGCTTCTAAAAAATCATCGCCTAATGCTTGAGCAATTATTTTAGACATAAACAAACCTGGCGCAAAAATTCCTGCATTAGCTATAGCTTTATCAGGAACATCCGCCATGCTTTGCAATATTATTTGCATCCAACTCATACTGGTATTGGAAAATCCCATACCAAGCTCACTGTTTGTAAAAAACCCTACGGCATTAGGAAGTGTAACAGGCGCCAACCCACCACCGCCAAATGAAATTCCAGTCATAGATGGTTTTCCAAAGTATTTTTCTGATAGACTATAACTTCTTCTTAAGTAATCTAAGTTTTCTTCAGCAGTGTCTTTAACTTCGTTAGTAGCAATAAACTCTGCGTAATCATAATTAATTAAGTCAAATTGCTGTTGTATTGTTTTTCTTTCAGTGCTTAATATATTAGACCTTTTATTGAAACTAGCCGCTAAAGCATTGTATGTATTTTGATCCTCTAAAGAATTAATACCAATTTTTTGTTTTGCTTTTATTCCTGCACTTAAAGTATTTATTTCTCCATAAACCCTTTCTAACTCAACGCTCATCAAGTTTACAGTTTTAACTATATCACTATTTTTTAAAGATTCATATTCTTCTACTAGTCTAATAGACTCAATTTCTGGATTAAAAGTACTTTCAATACCAAGAGCGTAATCATGGTTTTGTTTTCTTTCTTCGTCACTTATATCACTTAAGTAATCTCTATTTTTTTGATCTTTTAAAGCTGTGTATTTATTTCTTGCAATTTGAAGTTTTGTTACACCTCTTATTTCAGCTTCAGTTATAGGCTCCTCACTAGATGTTTCTTCTCTTTGGCTTTGTAAAAATGAAATAGCCATATTTCTTTCTTCTTCGTAAGGAACCGTAGTGATGGTTACATTTTCAGTTGTACCCTCTGATCGATAAGACATCTTCAAGTCCATTCCGCTAAGGCCAGCGTTTGGAATAGCTCTTACTGTTTCTGTTACCTGAGTGTCTAAGTTAATTAAACCTACTTCATTTTGAATAGCTAAATACTCTTTAAGAGTAACGTCACTTGCTTCTTGATATTTTTCGTACTGTAATCTTATTTTTTTCTCTACATCTGTTTCATCTTTTTTAAACGCGTAAACAGTTACCTCGTCTAAATCTCCAACATTACCAGTACCATCATCCATAACAAAACCATCCTCAAGTTTGTCAAGTTCACTTTGTGGTTTTTGTTCTTGTATTTTTTTTTCAGCTTCTATATAAACATCAATATCAAAATCATCAATAAAACCTAGTCTTGATGCAACTAACCTGGTAGCTAAACCGTCTCCAGTGGTATCAATCCAATCATCCGAACCTAACGCTTTAGCGTAAAAAATTGGTTGTGAAGTTATTGGATCTACTGTGTATTTATAAGCACCGTCACCATAGTCAAAAACTTCACCAGGTGGAGCTGTGTATGTTTGGTTAAATTCAAAAGGCGCAGCGTCTTCATTTGCAAAAGGGAATATTGGTTCCGGTGGAATAGGATCAATAGGTAATCCCGATAAAGCAACTTCCGAGCTGGATCCCGTATCTTTTTCTGTCTCCACAGTTGGATCCGCACTTGTAGAGACATTTGTCTTTGCTGGTTTAACAGGGTCTATATCTTTATTAATTTCTTCAGATATTTCAGTTTCAACTTTTAAGTCTATTGGTTTTTCCTCTTTAACATCTAAAGGTTTGTTGGATATTTTCCACTCTTTTATTCTCTCTATTCTTTGTTCTTTAGTTAAACCTAAGTCTTTAAGAGAAGCTGTGAATGATTCTAATTCTGTCATTTAATTTAATTTAAGTCGTTATCAGCTAAAAATTTCTGAGCTTCTTGTTTTTTTGATTCTTCAAGATCAAACACAGCGGCGTCTGCCTGTACCGATGGTAGTTGGTTAGTTGTAAATTGTTTTAAATAGTTTTTCATAAAATACTCTTTATATTTTTTTGTAAATAAAACTTTGTTACTTTGTAATAATGGTAGATCTTTTTCATATGACCAACTACTGTGCCCAGCGTTTGCGTTTTGAGCCATTTGATCGTCTTCTTCTTGACTAGTTCCTTGAGCTATATAAACATTCCAAGCCGCTACTGCATTTTGTTCAGAGCTTAATAAACCTGCAACCTCTGCGTTTATAAAAGGTGATGTCTTTTTATCAATTTTATCCATGTCATATTGCAATACATTTCTACCTTTGTTGTCTCCTAAATCTATTACTTCATATATAGGATTTCCTTCTGCATCTGTTAAAACAAATTCTTCGCTTATCTTGGCTGTAGGTAATAAATTACCATCTTCATCAATCATGTCTTCGCTAAATATTTTTACATCTTTTAATAACTCTAACATGTTTTTACCTATATCTGGAGTAGATGTAACTAAAGAAGTTCCTGACTCCAATAGCGATGTTAAAGCAGTACTGTTTAAAATAAATTCACCTGGAATACCTGGTCCACTAAAAACTAATTGCTGAGAACCATCGTGTAGTAAATGTAAACTAGCATTATATCCATCTGTTTTACTAAAACCAGGTTTTGAACTTAATAAGGAATATATTACAGTATATACAAAATTATTATTAGGATCATAGTTAGGTTCATCTACAGCGGATACTTGAGATATTAGGTCTGATAAAAAATCTAATGACTTTTGAGGCGCTGCTTCAAGTTCAAGAAGCTTTTTAGTTTCTAATTCACAATTTTCACTAACACACGTGTTATTTTGTATGGAAAGCTTCATTTTAGCATATATCTTACCAGTAAATTCGTAAGCCTTATTTAATAAATTAAAGTCATTATTAGTTGGACTTGCTAAATAATCTAAATTATAAGCTATAGCATCACTTTGATTAAGTTGCTTTATTAAAAGATTATTTGTAATATTAGTATTTTCCATTTTTTATATTTTATTAAGCTCCCATGCTTATTTGCTCTCCAGCTATCCCTGCCAAAGATCCAAACATACCTGTTACGGCAGAAGTTTCATCTCTAAAGGCTTCGTTTTCTCTATTTTGAGCTCCAGATAATAAATCAGCAGTTCTATCAAGTTCTTGCAGTTGTCTTGTTTCTCTCGTTCCAAACATAAATTTTTCTCCCATAACATCAGCTTGTTGTATTCTTTGAGCTTCTGACATTTGTTGAGCTTGAAGTCTTTGTTCTCCTTGAGCTCTTAATTTATCGTTTTGAGCTTCTTGTTGTTCTATACTAGCTGAAACACCTTTTTTAGATCTTAAAGCAGCTTGAGCTAAAGCGGTTGCTCCACCAGCACTTGCTCCAGTTGCTCTCATTGTATCTAAAGTATTAGCTAAAGATATATCAGCTTCTTCTATTTGCATTTCTGCGGCTTGAGTTGCCACTGATAAAGTATCCATAGGATTACTTAATAAACTACTTAAGCTAGTAATACCAGCATAAGGATTTATTATTTCTTGTCTATTGTTTTCCAAGTCTGCTAACTTAGCTTCAAGCTTTTTTCTTTGATCTCTTGCTGCGGTAGCTGCTTTTTTTGCTGACGCTGCACCCATGATTCCGCCTGCTATTGAAAAAGCGCCTCCTATTATTGCTGGTAACATATTTTTATATTTTTAATATCCATTATTTATTATGTAAGAACTTTCTACTGAAAACAATTGTTTATTTCCACCTGGATCTGTTGTTGTATCTGTAGAAAATTGTGCTATAGAATAGAAACCTTTTACGCCACTTATTGATTCACCCCAAATAACCTCACTATCGTTTGCTGTACTAAAGTTTCTTAAGTTTCCAACGTATTTATTTTCTTTTCTATTAAAACCAGCGTGACTCACTGGGTATGGTGGATTACCTGTTCCAAATACGGTTTCGTAATCAACTCTATTTACAATGCTAACAAATGTTAAAATAGAATTAATAACAAAATTAGCTGAAGCACTAACGGTTAATATTCCTATATTTACAAAATTAACAAAAGAAGATTGATTAATAGCTAAAGTATTACTAGCGACTAAAACTCCTGTTCCAGAATCATAAGATACGACCGTGGTTCCAGCAACGATGCCATCACCTGATATTGTAGTTCCCACAGGAATATCTACACTAACACCTGTCAATGTAACTGAAGTACCAGCACTGTCTGAAGAAGCTTGACCTTGTATTCCAGCGTAAGAAACAACTGTAACACCCAAACCAACACCAATTCCAGATACTATAGCTCCATCTATAACAGGTATGGTGTTTGCTATAACAACGCTTGTTCCAACCACTGTCTGTGTAACTGTTCCTGTTGAGCTAGTTTCTATATACTCACCTTCGTAATAACTATAAAGAGAAGGATAAGTGGTACTAGGCGTTACCTGCATAGTGCTATCTTCACTTGACGCCCAATTAACTTTTGGTTGAGTATCTAAACCAGTGGGATCAGATACTAAAGACGTTAAAGACCAACCGTTGTTTCCTTCGTAACTAACAGTGTTAAATGTTTTTGAATTAGCAGGAGCTGCATTGAAAACCACTGTTACACTACTAGGTCTATCAACGCTATAAAAATTACCTCTTTTAGCTGATGGAAAATTTATAGTTTCAGCATAGTGCTCCCAAACACCACCGTCTTTTATAGTATAAAAATTATTTTTAAGACTAAATATTTGTTCTGGATTAAAAGTAAAAAAACTTACCCAACCTCTTGCTTGCTCGTCAAAAGATAAAGTACCAGGTACTTCTGTTGAAGTTGTGCTGCGAATTGGGTTTAATTGAGATGAAACAACATATTGATTATTATGTAAGTCATAACCACCTAAAATAATACCTTCACCTTGAACAGTGTCTATATCATTTATTCTATCTCTAAAGTAATCTCTCATGCCATATCTTGATATTTCTTCAATACCATTTTGACTTAACCTTAGTATAGCGTTATTATTTTTATCAGAAAAATATTTACTATATCCATATATAGCAAAACTTTCAGGGTTTTTACTTATACCATATTCACCAGAATAAGGTTGTATAACACCTATGACTAAATTACTAGAAGTTACGGATCCACCACCTTCGGCTGAGTATATAGCGTCTTTATCTATTAATGCTCTAGATACTTTATTTTCTTGAAAAATAATTAAATTAGTATCTTCAGCGTATAGTTTTTGTATAGAAGCATTTGCTGGATCTGCTGTTTTAGTTATGTCTTCTCCAACTGAAAAAACGTTTGTTTGATTTATACCTGTTCTAGAATTAAATATTCCAGAATATATAAGAGAACTTTTTCTATAAGAACCAAGTCTTTCATCTTCTACTATATAAGCTTTAACACCAAAATCAACAGTAGTATTATTATACCCTCCTCTTATTCTAGACTCTTCTATAGCCCAATTATAAGGAGAACTAGACACTACTCTAGAGTAACCACCTAGTTCAGATGGTATACCATAAGACCCGTTCCATACTGGTACGTTATCTTCTGTTGTCTTTTTTAATATAAAAGTGTTAAAATATTTAACCTCTACTACTGCTCCCATAATTAATTATTACTTATTTTTATGTTAAATTACTTTATTACGTAGGTTCGTTTATTGAAAAAACGTAATTAGAAGGCGCAGGATTTATAGGAGTTGCTGTTCCGCTTCCTGCTGTTTGAGTCCAACTCCATGCTGAAGCACCACTATACACTAAGCAATTACCTATGCAATCTCCAGTAGCTAGCCCTGTTAATAGTCCTGGTAAAACAAACGTGTTGCCTATAGTTCCAATAGCTACATCTTGAATATTTGTAAAAGGACCTGACCAAGCGCCTGTACAATATTGATCATAAGCATTACCACTTAGACCTAGTAACTGAGACCTACTTTGTCCCTGAGCGTTAAGACCATTTGTAGGTACAATGCTTATATTAGAACCTCCACCTTGTGAAGCTAGCATATTATCCCAGTTAGGAAAATCTCCAGAATTTTGTGATCCACCTTGCCACACGTACCATCCAGTTTGACCATTGCCAAAAGGATACGCATAACCGTTTTCAGGACATAAAAACACTAAAGTGAATTTAGCCTCAAAAGGATCTATAGGTATGTTAGCGTTGCAGCTTCTAGTAAACCCTGTTAACTTCCACTGTTGTATTAAACAAACTTTAGCTCCAGTGTTTATTATAGCAGAACAAGAAACAGAAGCACCTGGATCTCCTAAAGTCATGTTTACAGTGTATATATCAGAAGGCATACTAGAATCTTCATAACCTTTGTTTAATAATGTTATTTCTCCTTTAGCAGCAAGTCCAGTACCGTTTTTAGTAGCAACACCGCTGTTTCCAAACTCAAAATAATCAACTAATTCATTTTGAGAATTAAATTGATCACCCATCGTAAAGGTTAAATCTTTCCAAGCATTTGCATTACCTTGAGGCGCTAAGTCTGTAATATCAAATCCAGCTCCGTTAACTCCGTATATAGTAGCTATTATTTCAGTGGTTGTATTACCTGGATAATATGGACCCATAGGGCAATTATCCCAAACCGGATCTTCGTATACAGATATACTGTCTCCATCGCTAACAGCTACTTGTTGATTAACCTCTAACGTTGGAGTTGGTCTCCATTGTATTTTAGCATTTGCAGGTAACGTAACCGCTTGACTAACTACGATACTTCCAGGAGTACCACTGCTTATAGATACTATATAAGTGCCTTCCGGAACAGTTCCAACAGAGTCTACATCACGTATTAAATAACCTACAGTACTACCTAGCGGGGTAAAGGTTAAAGGAATTGTTGTTGCGTTGCTTACGCCGGTTGTTTGTGGTTGTATAAACTCAGGTGCCCAAGGTACATCATTAGGTGTATAACCATTTCCGCTTACAACTAAGTTAGCTGGATATCCAGGCCCATCAACATTGTCTCCAATATCTATATCATCTACGTTACCTACAACGTTATAAACGTTTATAATATTAGAAGGTGTAGGAAATCCTAAGGCATTCATTGTTACTGGTTGATAATAATAAAAATGAGGAGAAACGTTTTCTAAGTTTAGTTCTTTTTCAAAAGAAGACGTTAAACCATTTACAGTAGCTGAAAACAAGCATGTGAAACTAAATCTTTCTGGTTCAGTTCCAAACCATATATGATTAACAAAACCAGTACTTATTTTTAAATTATATAAATTACTACCAGATCCTGTTTCTTCAAAGCTAAATACTGGTTGAATTACATTGTTGTCATCTGTATAAGCGGTTTGTACATTTGTTCCAAAACCATCTGTTATTGAATCTAAAGTTAACGGCGAAGCTATAACAGTACCAAAGTTAGTTACTAGTCCAAAAGGAGTAGTTGTTATGTTTGGCCATTCACTAGTCACAGGGTCTTGTCTTAAGCTTTCTAAAAAATTATTTAAATTAAAAGGAGAAACTCCTCCAGCTGCTTCGCCACCGGTGTTTTCGTTTAGTATAATATTATTTACGTCTTCTATAACACCTGTTGTAGATGATTCCCAAAATATATCTAATAAACTGTTTACTGGTTCTGTTTCATAAACCGCTAGATATTGTATACCTGGCTTTGTTTCGCTTGTTATATCTATTCTATCACCTGCGTTTACGGCTACTTGTTCATTTATAATTAAAGTACCAGGTGTTGTAAAGTCAATAGATTCACCAGAAGAAACTGGAGATATATTATTAAGTATAACGTTTGGTTCGCCTGCTACTGAAGGATTAATTATTTCTAAAACAACAGTACCTTCTGGTACACCTGCTCCAGAAACTATTTGGCCAACAGACATCAAGCCGGTTCCAGCAAAAAACAAACCAGCTACATTACTAGATTCTGATGTGTTTACTGTTACCGCAAGAGTTGGCGGATTATAACCAGCTCCTGAAACAACAACTGTGTCTGGAAAATTTGGACCAGTAACTGTCATGCCTACTTCAATGGAACCAACAGCACCTACTTCACCGTATAACTGTAAAGTATTAGTAGTGTTGCTTACTGCTATAAAAGCGCTAACAGACGTATAATTAATATTAGCTAATTGACCTATTTTTGAAGCTGTGCTAATTCTAGCTACATAAGGATTTGATTCTAGCGTATAAAATTGCGGAAAAAGATTTGGCTCAGGTGGAGTTAATGGATCGTAATCAAACAAATCATTTACCGTAGAAATAGTTATAGCTATATCGTTTGATCTACCAGGATAATATTGTAAATTACTTTGACCCACGTTATCATTCGCTGTTGTTATAGATATAACAGAGTTTTCAACCCTACCGTATAATTTTACGGAACTTCTAAACTGATTTTGTGTTGGACCCACTTCAGTTAAATCTCTAGGTACTTTATTAATGTTATCACTTATTAATACTATATGAGAAGTAACTCCAACCTCTAAGGTTATGTCATTAGGATAAGAAGCCATTATACCAGGCAGGTAGACATTATAGTACTCTTGCTCTGTTTGTTTTACTACAATTTTGTAAGAATACCAACCTAAAGGATTATAAGATAAACTCGTAGCGTCACCATTATAAACACCAGGTTCGAAAGTTTCAAAATTTCTAACAGTAGCTATTTCATTGTTAAAAATTAATTTTATAGAATCTCCAGGCCAAGTGTCTGGATCAACATTAATGTCATTGTATGGTGAATATATAGTAGAACCTTTAAAAGTGTTACTACCTATTGTTATTAACTCCTTATTATTTGAAAGTATAACACCAGATTGTCTTCCGTACCTATCCGAAAGCACAACACCAACTTGGTAATTTCTGTTTGTTTTTACGCTTGAGTTTGGGTATTCTATTTTGCTAGTACTGTTTTGAGTATCACCTCCTGGTTCTAAAATAACTAATTGTAAGTTTACTAGTATTCCTATAGTAGGAGTGTCTAATGTTATAGTGTTTCCATTTATGTTAGTTATTAAAGTACCAATAGCTACTCCATCAGAAACAACCACCATGCCTACAAAAATATCTCCTTTTGGGTTAGTTATATTTATAACTGTAGATCCAATTGGAAAACTACCACTTACCGCAGCTGTTCCTCCGTTTAAATCAAAGTCTGACTTAGGTGATATAGCTACGTTATAGTCTATGTATTCAGGTGCAGTATGTTTGTTTTGATAGTTTCCATATATAACTCTATTACCTGAAATTTCTTGAGCTAGAGCTCTAACAGGTGTTTTGTCGTAAACTCTTATTAAATCTTTTTCCGGTAAAGTTTTAAACGGTTTTTTAGATTGGTAATTGTAAACGTGGTAATTAGGTTCCCCTATTGTTAGTTTAACGCCAGCTATTAAAGTTTGTACCGAGCTAAGTTCAATCCTACCTGAAGTGCTAGGTAAGACACTTGGATTGTCTGGCGTGTAACTTACCACTGTCACGTTTGTTGTAATTCCAAAACCAGTCACATAACTACCAACTTGTATTCCACCCAGTATGCCATCAACATTTACGTTAACACTCGCGCTTGTTGTTGTTTTTACATTTGCTATACCAGAAGAATTATATAGAGTTGTAGAATCTACAGTGTCCACAACCTTAATAGGTAGTTGATCTGATTCTTTGTAAAGTATATCTATAGCAGTAACCTTTAAAGAGTTTAGCATGCTATAATTAGCGTATGGAAGTGGTATTCTTAACTTGATGTCGTCTACTTTGTTCTCAACAAAACTAACTATAGTACTTCTTAATGTCTCAGATTCATTGTTTACTTCTTTTAAATTAGGAGTATTAACGTACATAAAATAACCATCTTGCTTAGGTATAAAAGCAGCTTGAGTAAAGGTAGAAAATAAAGAATATTGACTGTCTTCAAATTTAAATCTATATCCAAATCTAACAAACTTATCATCTAAATAAGTTGGATCACCTGCAAATTCAGGATTATAATAAGGATTCACATTAAGTATTATAACAGTATTGCTAGGTAAGTTTTCGGTAAACGTTAGACCACTAGCAAAAGTTAACTCCCAAGTAGGTGTAGCTCCTGTATCATCATATGTTGCTGTTTCTACCAATAGACTAGGTATAGTTTGAACTACACCAAGAGCATCAACGTATGAAACACTAGAGCCAGTGTTATACGGATTTTGTATGTTTCCGTCTAAAAGTATGTCTCCAATAAAGTTTTTTACAAATATACTTGTGGCGCCAGTTGTTACAGACGCGTTCAAAGATCCATTACCACCGTTGGGTAAATTTTTACTTGTAACATCCTTCATGGTTGTTTCGTATTGAGGAGTTGCTGAAGTTGTTAATTTGCTTTCAGCATAAAGCTCTATACATTTGTAGGGATTATATTTTGCAACAGATATTTGATCTTCGTTAGTGTAATGCGTAGGTGTTGCGAGTCTATTTGGATTTGCTAAACTAATATTTATGCACCTAGGTTGGTTTCTATTATCTGTCCAAAACAATAAGTTTTCAACTATGCTTAAACCATGCACTGGACGTGTTTGAGAAAAATTAAGAAAACCACCTTGAACCAATATAGTCAATGGATTTCCGGTTGTGTCTTGTGAATTAAAAGCAAGTATATAGTTTTTAGCCGAAGGACTGTAGCTGTTAGGTTTTTGACCTTGAACATCACTCCAGTTTGTAAAAAACAAATAAGCAATACCAGAAGCTTCATCTTCAATAGAACCAATACAATAAAGATTAGCGGATCCAGTTAAAACTTGAGCATCTGCAACCTTAGAATTTCCTAAAACATTTTCTAAAGAACCAACATTAGCTCCTTCTGATTTGTTTACCTGCACGTTTATAGCATCCCTGTATTCGTTATTAGGAAGTATGCGAGCGTCCAAGTCTTTATTCATCTTGGACTTTAAGAAAGTATTTTTAGACTTGTTCATTTGATTTTAGTGTTTTATCCATTTAGATTTACCTCTCATAACTTGAGTGATCTCTTCTATTTTTATATTAGATAATCTTATTTTAGCATTTCTTAAAGCAGCGTATCTTTCTTTTTTAAATCTCTGAACTACGTACTCTTGTTGTCCAGCTCTGTTAGCTATTAAATTGTAAGATATGCTTTTGTACATAGCATCTTCTGCTAACTTAGGAACTTTAGTATCTAAATCATACGCTAATCCGTCTGAAATATATTCTAAAACTATTAGTCTACCTATTAAGTTACTAGAAAAAGTAAATTTACCTTCTCTTTCATCTATGCCAAACCAACCATTTGATTGAGAATATTGTGGATCAAGACCATATTGTCTTCCCCAACCAAGAGCACCGCTAGCGTTTCCAAAATATCCATCTCCATTAATAAAACCATCATTAAAAAACTGACCATTTATTAATCTATCGTTAGCTTGTCCCCATCTTTCTTCTGTAATAGACGTGCCTTCTAAGTTTTCAGCCAAACTGTCTTGCACAGGTGAACCTACTTTATCTTGTAAAAAAGTATTGTAAGGGTTTATAGTTAAATTATTTGCTGGGTATATAATTCTTTTAACACCTAGCTGATCTATATAAGACATTCTAACATAGTTAACGTAATCTTGAGGCATTGCCAAAGACAGTGATTCAGGTATTGTTAATTCACTAGAGTGTATACTTTTTAAAGTATCATAGCTAAATTCTTGCAATGATCTTTTAGCAAAGAATAACACGTCGGATTTTTTAGCTGTTTGAATTATTTTACCATCACCAACGTAACCAACCATGTAATTGTCTATAACATCACCTAGTCTTATGTAAGAGTATTCGCCGTAGTTATTTTCAACAACTTGTCCAAATGCTTTTTCTATATCTGTGCTACCATACTGACCACCGGTAAGTGACTTTAGTTGCACAACAACATAAACACTAGCTCCTGGAGCAGCCACAAGCTCTATAGTATTACCAACAACTTTCATATCAGTAATCCACTCACTCCATGTTCCAGCTAGTCCACTAGCGCTAATATATAATTTAAAATTATTTGTTACATAATTTACATCTGAAGGATCCCAACTATTGATTGATCCTAGTATTAAGTCCGTATCAAAAGTTGTTATAAAAGTTTGATTAGGATCATTTGCTACATTGCCTCTAAAATTTTGAGAACCTGCGTAATATTGTTGATTTGTTTCTGTTATTAATCCCATTTTTTAAGCTTTTTCATTATTTGAAGCTTTTTGAGCTTCTTGTTCAGCAACTTGAATTATAGTGGGATCGTTTATTATTATACCACAATATTTTAAAATATTTATTACTAAATTATTTTTCTCTGATACATCTAATTCAAAATCTACACTAGTAGAAGCTGTTCCTCCAACTGGATTAAATAAGTATTGACCAAGATTACCAATAGTAAAATCCCATCTTGGAGTAGAGGGTTTAAATAAACAATTTATTGTTAATACGTTTGGAGTAGGAGATACTTTTACTAACAACTGACTAGTTACGCTTGGAGATATTACAGCGTTTGTTGTGAAGCAAATTGGATAACGATTAGTGGGAGTGGTTAGTTTAGATCTAGTTATTTCTGAATAATCACTTTTACTGGCTAATTCTGTTATAGAATTGTATATTGGATTAGTAGTGCTATAAGTAGATATTATTTGACCTAGTTTAAACACTTCACCAGGACCTGTGTACACAAATCCATCATTAGTAGTGTCGTAAGAAAACACTGCGTCTTTTTCAAAAGGATATAACTTATAAGCAATGTCTTTAAACATGTTAAAGAACTCTGTATCGTTTTGAGTATTTCTTTGATTTTGACGGTTTACTTGATTTCCGTCTGGAAAATAAGATATAAATATTTCATCTTGAACTTGAGTTGCTAAGCTAGCAAATTCTGATGGAGTTACGTAACCTCTTTGTTCTTTGTTTATTATATACAAGACTGTTTGATATACTGTATTTACACTTACTGCCATTTTTTTTTATTTTTAATATACTAAAAAGGCGGCCGTAACCGCCCTATATTAGTATCACTTGTTTTTATAGTTTTTTATCTATAGATCTATAAACTTCTACTCCTTCATCGGTTTTCAACCAAGCAGCAAATGCTGAATAAGGATTTTCATCAAAAGGAACATTCATTAATTTTCTACCGTTTGATCCCCATGTAAAAGATCTTTGATCAGAAGATAATTTTATTATTCCTAATTCACTAGCTCTAATTCCAACATTTCTAAGTTGTACGTTTTCATCATTAGCTAAAGATAAAAATAAACTAGGATTATTTCTAGCAAATAATAGTAAATCTCTTCTAAGTTCTTTAGAACTCATTTCATTTACTTTTGATCCTAATTCTACTCTTAAAATTGCTTCGGCGTGATCTACTTCCATACTAATAGCAGCATTTAACGCTGTAACCTGATGAGTTAAAATATCTAATTGATCAACAGCTTCTTCAACAGCGCTGTATTCTTGATATGCTTTATCTTTTAAAGGGTGGTATAAAGATAATAATTTTTGTAAATTTTGCTGAGATTTATCTACCTCAAGCATTCCTTTATCAAATCTGATATGACCCATAGTACATTCACCTTTTTGTTCATCTACAAGAGGCGAATCTTGATTTGTTGCATATCTTATTTCTCTCTGCTTACCAGACTCTTCGTCAAAATAAAGTAAAGCATGTTTTCTAGTATGCTTTCCTGGAATTGTATACGTCAAAGGTGTTTTAGTTCCTTTTAAATAATAAGTTCTATTTTTTATTTCCCAACTAGGTTTTGTTGGTTCTTTTGGTGCAGCTACTTTTGTAACTACTTCTTGAGTTGCAACCTCAACAGTTTCTGCTTTAGCTTGTTTAGCCATAATATAATATAATTAAATAGTTTATAAAAGTAATAATTACCCCCGTAAATACAACGAGGGTAAGAATTACATTATTGTTGATTATTAGATTCCTCTGAATATAACAAAGTTATTAGCAGCTTGAGTTACTAAACATCTTTCAGATAGGAAGTTTACTTCCATAGCATCAAGAGTTGAAGTAAATGCTCCACCTGCAGAACCAGTTAACCAAGACTTCATACGTCTGTCATCAGCTTGTGAAGCTCTATAACGTACGTGTAAGAAAGGTCTACGGATATTAGTTCCTAAGATTTGATCATAAACTGTAGAAGTTCCAGCTGGAATTAATACACCTTCAACTGAGTTAATACCATTGATTCCTCCACGAGTAGAAGCGTCATTTAAGTATTTCCAATCAGTTTTATAGAAGTCATAAGAACCTCTTCTAAATCCTGAAAATCCAAGATTTAAAGCCATTTCTTCTGAGTTTTCAAATAAACCAAAAGCAGTACCACCAGCAAATCCGCCAGAGATAGAAGCTAACATATCGTCAAAATCAAGAGATGTTTGTCTCTGTAAGAATAGCATGTTTTCTTCAATTGCTCCTTGTGTATCTAAATTCTTAAGGATAGCATCAAATTCATCAAGACCTGCAGCAGCAGTAAATCCTGTTTGTACATTACCTCTAGACTGGATAGCAGCGAATAAACCTTCTGATCCTGGACTAGCAGCAATACCTGCAGCAACCTGATTAAACTCAGCTTCAATCATACTCATTTCTAAGTAATCTTCGAAACGTAATCTAGTTTCAGATTCAGCTTTCAAGTACCATAAGTACCCAGAAGTTCCATCTTCAGTTGCAACTTCAACCCAACCGATTTGTGCCATATCAGAACCATTAACTACGTATTGAGTTCTTAATATGATTGGTGAGTTAGAGTATTGAGTTAATACTGGATCAACAGATAGTCTTGGTGCATTTTGAGCAGGTGCAACACCTCCTACAAACGCTCCAGCCATATCTTGTCCTTTTTGATAATCAGAGCCGTATACAAATACTTTAACACCTGCGGCAGCAGCTGCTACTGGGAAAGCTACGTTATCAAAAGCAGTGAATACAACATCACCTGGATTTAATCCAGATCCAGCGTAAGCTCCAGAATCACTAACAATACCTTTTGTTTCTGCGCCTGTAACAGGGTTTAAAACAACTATAGTATCATTAATAGATATTAAATTCTGCACTACTGGTGCAACAGCTGAAATATTCTGAATAGTTAAAAGCGTGTCGTTTCCAGCACCTGGACCAGCAGCTATAACAACTCCAGAATAAGAGATGTGTAATCTATTTTGTTCAGACCAAATTACTTGATCAGACGTCATTGGCATTTCAGCGCCAACCATTCTTAAGAATCCAGATAGAGTACGGTTTCCGTATCTTTCTACTTCTTGTTCGTAAATTTCAGGTAAATATTGTTGTGCAAAATCATTTACACCTGCACCACCCGTGTTAAATTGTAGGTAGTTACTGTTCAATATCTCCTGAGTTCCTGAAGGGACTAACCCTCCAAACTGTGGATTTAAAGCCATTTTGTTTTGTTTTTTTAGTTAAACTTTTTTGTTTTAATTCTTAATTTTGTAGAATCGGTGCCACTAATTGCTTTCACTTTAAAACCATTAACAAAAACATCACCTTGAGATTTTCTAGCTAGAGAATCACTTGGGTTTTTTGATTTGTTAACAACGTCTTTAATAGCGTCAGCTTTACCTTGTTCATAGAAATGAGAGGCAATCCTATCTACATTGTCAGCAGCGTACATAGCTTTGTGATAACCTTTCGAGTCACTAACATTACCATCTGCGTCTAGGAACTTCCCGACAAGGTTGTTAATACTTGATTGGCTTTCTGCAACTTTTTCACGGTTTTGAATATTGTACTTATAATTTTTTTCACCAACTTTAATATCGAAACCTTCGAAACTGTCATTGAAAAGTTCTTTAGTACTTTCTTTAAACTGTGCGTGTTGTTGCTCTGCTCTTTCTTGCTGCTTATTGTATCGATTGAAAAAATCTGTAGCTTTTTTTTGGTCCTGTGTTACGCCGGGTCTCAACTTGATTTCGTCGTAATATTTCTTTTTCGTTTCCTCTAAAAAGCCTTTAGCTTTTGCAATCTCTTCTTTTTTAGCGAGTTTCTTTTTACGGACTTCTCGTTCTTCGTCTAAGTCTACATCAAATGAAAAATTATCTTCCATGATAAAACTTATTTCTTCCTCATCTAAATGAGGTTTAGCTTTTTTATAATATTCTTTTAATAACGTATTTTCATCTACTGATGAATAATCCGCGTTTAATCTTGTGTAGTCTTCAATAGTTCCTCCAGTGTCTTCCATGAAAGAAACTAGTTTCTCTATATTTTCAGGTAAAGCTTTACCAAGAATTTTTTCATCTTGAATTGCTTTTACAACCTCATCTTCTACTTTTTTAACTTCAGATTCTGTTACTTCTTTGATTGGATAAAACCCTTCAACATCCTTGTTGGACTCTTGTAAAGGTTCTCCCATCGCTGGGCTATCTCCGGTTTGTTCGCCCACAACCACTTCTTTTGTTTCTCCGATTTGAATGGCATCTTCTTTAGGTATTGACACTTTAGTAACTTCTGGTGGTAGTTCAATCAAAGGTTCTTTAATATTCACCTTGGTTGGTTCGTTACTTTGTGGGGTTAATAATTTTTTAGGAGTTTTCTTTTTAAGTTTAAACTCACCTTCCTGTTTAACAGGTTCATTTGTTTTTTGTTCTGACATAATATAATATAATTAAATAATTAATAAACAGTTATAATACTGTTGGAAACTGCTGAGCAGCGTTTTGATTTTCAAAATCTATAGGAGCTGTTTCGTTTTTCCTTTGACTTATCATTTCACTTTGTTGAGTTGCTTGGATCTTTGTTCTTTGATCTTTGCGGTTTTCAATTTTATCTTCTTTTTGTTGCATCTGTTGCACGTCCATCTGCTTGAGTTCCATGTTGTATTGATGCTGTATCTGCATTTCTTGTTGCTTTATTTGAGCAGCTGCTTGCATTCTTTGCATCTCAAATTGAGACTTGGCTTGTTCGTATTGCACATTAGAACCTGATATAGCTTCTTGCTTTTGAACTTCAGCCATTGCTGTTTTTTCTGCAGTCTCTGCTTGAGCATCAGCTTGGGCTTTTATATTAGCTTGTTGATTAGCTTGTTCTTGTTTACCTTTTTGCTTACGTTTTATTTTAAGCATTTGATTCGCTAACTTAAGATTTTTAATCTGCCTTAAGTCTATAGCATCTTCAAGATCAATACCTCCTTGTTGTAAAGCAACTTGTATGTTTTCTTCTAGTTTAGCTTGCTCTTCTTCGTCTGGTTCTAGTTCTAAGAATATACCAAAGTCGTGAAGATTTAAATCAGCAATTCCTTCTAATGTTTTTACGCTATATGTAGATATAGAGTTTTGCAAAGCGTTTTTAGTTAACGGAAACTCTAATGCGTCCGCTAGTTTTAACGCTATGTTTTCAGCTATTCTAAGGGTTAAATACAAACTTGATTGCTTTATATGTCTAGTAGCTACGTTAGATGCGTTAGCTGCCATCTTCTGTAGTCCTACTAAAGTACCTTTATCTGGCGTAGTGCCATCTCTAGCTTCGTTAAGTCCTGTTACATCACGTATCATTTGTAGATAATATTGATACGTTTGTATAAGAGCTGCGATCTTAGCTTGGCCACTAGAGCTATTAAGTTCTTGTATTGGAACTTTACCTTGATTTAGATCACCTTCTTGTGTCAAAGATCTACCAACTATAGAACCTGTTTGGAAATACATGTTTAGTGCTTCTGCTGGGTTATAGTTTGTACCATTGCCTAAATCAACTTCTGCTAAACCGTCCATGTCTAAATAGACGCCATCTGGAACCATCCTAGAAAGTACTTGTTGTAATTTTAAATGTGTAAGCTGTATCATATCAGCAAAACCAATACACTTGCTTACAAGAGATTCTATTCTACCTTTATATATTCTTGGCGCACATAAAGCATAATTCATTTCCACCTTAGTAGTGTCAGCATAAGGTCTTGTCATGTTTTCTGCTAACCTCCAGTCGAGCATTGTATCAGTTCCTAAAACCTTAGCTCCTGTATATAAAACCTCTATAGATCTTGATACTCTTTCAAAGTTATCACTTTCTGGTGGATTAAATGTATCAGGTTTCTCTAAAGCTTTCATTAAACCTTGATCTGTTTGTTTTATTTTAAAAACTTGATTGTGATATGTTTTGTATTCAAAATACAACACTTGAACAGTGTTTTCGTCATAATCACCCCAACCAGTTACATATGATCTATTACCTGGCATTTTTTGAATTCTATCTAATTCTTCTTTTGAAATATTAGGAAACTCTTTTTTAAGCTCGGGTATTGTTATAGATTTTAATTCACCTACGTAATATATATCTTCAAAATTAGGATCTTCAGTATACGAATAAACCATATAAGCAGGATCTACATAATCAACTGTAACTCCTTCGGCTAGATTAAAATTTGTTTTAGTTGCTCCAATACCTATTGTAGTCAAGTCCATGTTTATCCTACGTCTTATTAAGTCGTATTTATTCTGGGCCAACACAGTTGATATAGCTTCTTCTTCTGCTATTTCTATGGATTGCTTATAACTAAGTTGCATGTGCAATTCTAGTTCCTCTGGACTTTCAGGTATTGTTTCTGGATTTGGACTTTGATATAGATTTATACCTAAAGTAGATTTTAATGATTCTAAATACTCTTTAGCAACCATGTCCTCTTGTAGTTTAGAGGCATATTCTGTTCTTTTCTTTACAGAAGAAGGATCTTGAGCATAAGCTTTTATGTCGTAACTTTTACTAGATATACCATTAACAACTATATCTACAAACTTAGATAATATTGGTACTGGTTTCCAGTCTAAATTAAGATAAGACAAATCGCCATTAATAGACAATTCATCTTTGTATTTTTGTATGCTTTGTTCTCCACGAGCGTATAGTCGTAAGTCGTGAAAATTATTCCAATTAGTTAAGTATCTATTACCAGCAGTTCTTCCTGAACGAAACCATTCGTATTCAATAGCCATTGCTACTTGACTACCGTATTCAATACTTGCTTTTTCTGCATCACTCACTACTTGACTAGGGAAAGCGCTATTGGTGTTAGTATATATATTCATTAACTTATAATTTTTGATGTAGTTCCTTTGTTATCATATTTCTTTATACCAAGATCAATCGCCGGTAATTCTATCTTATTTACTGGAGAGTATATGTGTTTGTTACAAGCCATTAAAGCTAGACCTGAACTAATAGAAGCATCATGCGTTGTTCTATTATTTATATTAAAATGTGCCCAGTCTTCTAACGTTCTTTGAAAGTAAACATCTCCATAACCATTTTCTTTTAATCCAACAAAGTGTTCTATATATGTTTCTATAGCAGAAGCGTGTGATTGTTTTATATCTTCACTAGAGTTAGGTATTCCACCTATTTCTCTTTCTGTAATTGATAATTTATTTCTTTTTTTATCTGGTCTGTTCATTGCAAACCCTCTATAACCTCTACGTTTAAAATGATACAAGAGTCTAGGTTTATTATTTTCTGCTAATATTGGCATGCCGTAAAATACACAGGCCATTAATACATCTTCAAAAAAGATCTCAGCAGTTTGAGGTCTAGCTATGTATTCTAAAAAGAAATGATTAGGTGGAACTTCTTCCATACTAAACTTAGTTAAACCATGTAAAGATCCATTAGAACCTTTACCATCTACTGTTCCTGATATATCATATGGATCACAACCAAAAGCACCGCAATGCTCATTGCCTGGATAGTTAACACCATTTTTTATAAACCTTTTGTTTTGTAAATTAAAAGGCGGTACCCAAGTTACTAAAAATCTACCATTTTTATTTGGCATAAATATAACTTTAGAATCTTTTTTATTGTTCTCCCATTGAAAACTTCCTTTAGTTACATTTAAGCTGTTTCTTTCATCTTCGTTATAATCTATTTGTTGGTATATTTTAGTAAGATTAAATAAAGACATTTTAGACTCGTCTCTAAATGCGTGTTTTGTAGTACGCGGAAACTGTCTGTAAAATTCATTTAAACCATCTTGATCATCTTTAAGGCCATCTACTTCATTATTCCAATATTCAATAACACCTATGCCTATGCGTAAGCCATCGGGTCCTACTGTTTCTTTAGATGGTTTTTCGAATACAGGAAAGCCATAAGAATCAATGTATCCTTCGTAGTTCCATTCCATAGGTATGAACAGAGAATATAATCCTGAGCGAGTCTGTCCATTGGCGTTTCTTTTTGTAACGTCTGAATCATCGTATAGTTTCTTAAAATTTCTACCTCCTTTATCTAAAGCATTTGAGGTACTACCCATCATACACTTTCCAATAACTCTACTACCTAATCTAAGGGTTGTTTTTGTAACACGCCAGTTGTTAAGAATGTTATTTGGCCTTTCCCATTTACCTGATTCATCATGAACAAGGAGCCTAAGCTTTTCTCCATCGTAAGCATTATCACCGGTGTTTTTCCAGTCAATAGTGGTGTCCAAACCGGTAATCTCTTTGATGGCTTGATTTGCATCAAGTTTTCTACGGGTAAATTTAGAGGCAGGTACTCTATAAGCAAGTTCGGTTTTTGGTCTGTCCATACCGTCTTGAATCGGTTTGAAAAAGAAGGGATAATTAACGGATATTGGTACGACTTTATCGGTGAACATCTTCTTAGCATCGGCACCAGATTTAGACAATATTCCGTATCGTGAATCTGTTGATATTGTGGCAAGATTAACTGATTCAGCTGAGGACATAAATGAGAAACCTGACCTACGGTTTTTAAGATAACACATCCCGTAAGACCTGATATCGGCTTTGCTAGCTTCCCAGAAAATGTAGAATAATCTATTTGATTCCCTAAAGTCTGGTTGCCCAACATCAATCTTGGACCACTGCAAGTACATGTAATTAGTACCAGTAATATAAGTAGGAATACCTTTGTTAATGAACCAAAAACCTTCTTCACGTCTTGTAAATTCTTTATCAATATAGTCATACCATTTTTCTTTAAATTCTGATGGGTATTCTTCCCAGTCAAAAACAGATTTAATTCTACTTAATTGCTTTGGGTATTGTGTATAAGTCCATTTGTCTTCTTCAAACTCAACAACATCTTTTGGTTTAGGTAAAGCAATTTTAAGGTTTTGTATTTCATAAACCTCACCTATTTCACCTGTTTTACTTATAACTATTAAATCATGTTCTTTGTTATAACCATAATCCCATTTTTTATACCTATTCATTCTACTAAGAACTTTAGGTTTTACGTAGTCTTTTAAGACTTTATATAAAGTTTGCTTATACATTTTTAGATCTTCCTTCAGCAAAACCTTTAAAAGATTTTTCTTCTTTAACTTCCTTAGGTTTATCCTCTAACATATCTTCTTCTTCTTTAATTCTATTCAGAATTTCAAAAGCATCGAATATAGCAAGTTTTTTTGTAGCAGCGGCATTTTTTAATCTATCAGCTGATATGTCATCTTTTGAATCTATAATAGCCTCTTTAGCAACTTTAATTAACTCTTCAACCGCTATGTGCCCAGCTAGGATTATACTCTTCTTCGTCTCCTTTATATTCATACTTAATTACAATATCATTAGATTTCATACAATAAAGTCTTTCTTTTTCAATTAAAAATTCCCATTCACCGTTAGGTGTATAACCTACTAAGTCACCTGGGTTGATTTCTAAATCATTTAAAGAGCTATTGCCATACTTAAGTATACCAATAAGACTGCGTTCTTTATCAACCGTTAGAGATTGATTACTTTTTATAGGTTTTATAAAACACCTGTCACCTACGGTATTCCAACCTTCACTATTTCTATATAAATATATTTGATCTATAGAACAAAAATGTAAATCATCTATAAAAAAAGATCTACTTTTTCTTTTCTTTCCTTTCATATCATAGAAAACTCTAAACACGTTTTGGTGAACTACTACTATGTCCCCAATTTTAATATCTAAATTAAAAGCTAAAGGTGTTTTTATAACTTTAGCTAATCTATTTACAAATTTAAAATCTTCTATTTTGGTATTGACTACTAATTCTTTGCCATCCACCATAATTGTATTGCTGTATTTATCACCTAAAGGTTCAACAATAAAATCATATAAACTATTCATTAATATTCTAAATCATATTCAACGGATATAGCCATGTTAGAATTAAATTTCTTCCATGGCAATACCTCATTGTTTTTTTTAATATGTATATTATAGGATTTGTCTGAGTCTTCAAATATTATATGTGATATTTCGTGACCACCATAAACTTGCTGTCCTACAGAATAATGCATAGCATCGTTTTTGTAGTCAGACCCAATACTTATCTTTCTAATATTATTTATCATCTTCTTTTTCAATCTCCGCGTAAGATCCGTCTGTTAAGTCTATATTTACTTGACCATATTCATCTTCTAATTCTTTTTTAGTTGCTTCAATTTCTTTAGAAATTTCCTTAACTTTGTCATGAACATTCATTTTTTGAACATCTAAAACACCTAAAGTTCTTAGTAGTTCGCTTAATTTACTTTGTTGGTCGTTAACAGTTTTTAACTGTTCTTTGGTAATCATTGGTTTTTCCATTTTTTTTACTTTACTCATAATTTGATTTTATTTAATTGTTAATATTTACTTATTTATATAGTTACTTGTTTTTACACTATTTACCTGCAATACACACAAGGTTAGCTGTTGAGCCAGTTGCCATAAGGTAATCTACAGATACTGGTAGTATAGTTCCCATTGGCACGTTTTTAAATATCACAGCGTCACCTATTGTTGGAGCTGAGTCAACGACTCTTAGTATAGCTCTTGTACCTCCGCTAGCTCCAGCCTGTGTTACTGTTATAATATCTCCTGGAGAATAATTTGATCCAGCAGCATTTACAGCTATAGTTGTTATTGCTCCGTTAAGCGCGCCTGTTATAGTAAACTCAGCTGCATTATTACTACCAGCAGAAGTAATTGTAATTACATCACCTGTAGAATAACCTGAGCCACTTCTCGTTATAATAAGAGTTGCAGCAGGACCTGTTCCAAGTCCTCCGCTAATTGTATCAATTGTACCTTCTAAACCTGTTCCTCCAACTGGAGCAGCAGTGCTTGTAAAAGTATTACCTACAGTATAATCAGTTCCACCTTGGCCAACTACAAGAGCAGACGTTGGTACAGCTACTGTTATATCTACAGTCAAACCACTTGGTTGTTTAGCTGGTGATTTAGGTACTGAACTAGTTACTGATGTTAATAATCCGGTAGCTGTAAAATAACCAGCACCATTTGAAAAAGCATTATAACTAGGGCTTGATGTGTAAGGATCAAAAGATTTAAATCCTCCTGCAGCTACAGCTCCTATAACACCTTGAACTCCAGAGAGTATAACGGCAATATCAGCCTTTGTAGCGGCTGGCGTGCCAGTTATTTCACTAACATAAAGCACAGAGCTATTTAAATTTGTACCTAATGTTCCAGATTGGTTTTCAAATAACCAAGCTGATCTAGGATCTATCGCGGTATCTAGGATAGGCAATACTTGTAACGCTTTACCTATAATACTGTCACTTGTTGGAAATTGTCCCATTTTTTATTTTTTTATTTATTACTTATTGATTTATATTTTTCTACTCCACGTGAACCAAAATAAGCTATGTACACAGTTGTTAATAACTGTTTTAATAATCCTATCCACTCTTGCTCTACAGTGAAAGATATCTCATGATGACTATCAACCCATATGAAAGCTATAGCCATAAACGATAAGAATATAAGAGCCATAGGGCGCGTGTTTTTACTAAGCCATGAGTCAGAAGTCATATCGCTCTCCCAGCGTTTTGTTACCTGGTCTTCTGCGCTAGCAGCCGCTTCCTGAACTATGACTTGAATCTCCTTTTTTATTTGAAGTTTTTCTTCCTCAGTAGTTGTTAGTTTATCAATAACATCACCAACATCTTTGATGACATTACCACTTAACCATTCCCAAATTTTTTTCAATTACTTTTTAGTTTTAGGATGAGTAAACTTTCTTGAATAAGTTGGTCTTATTGTATCTCTCAAAGCGTTCTTACCTTGATTGTAGTTTGTAACTATTTGGCTTGGACCAGATTCGCCATCGTATTCATCTTCAGATAAACTAACCACATATTGTCCTTTATCGTCTTTTTTAACTTTACTAATATTTTCTATGTTATATCCTTTTTTGCTTGCCTGCTCTTCAAAACTCATCTCGTCAAGAAAGTCTCCTACATTAGCATTTGACTGTTCTAATGGGGATGGGCTTTCGCGTTTTTCACCTGCATCAGAAGCATCAGTAGTATCAAATCCAACATTGCTTCCTAAGCTATTAGCTTTAGTAACTCTATCTTTTAATACCCTTAACTTTCTATCAAAAGCTTCGTCTACGTTTTTAGTGCCAAAAGTTGCTCTTGAAGCATCTACATCAGCTTGGGATTCTTTAACTAAAGCGTTAGCTCTTTCTAGTTGTGATTTTTTTTCTCTTTGAAGCAAAGGTGATTTTGCACTGAATTGTCTTTGAAATGGTGAACTCATAATTATTTTTTAAATTTTTGTTTCTATTACGTACTTAGCTCCAGGAAACGTATAATCATAACCTGGATACATTACCTTGGTATAACCTCTATCGTCTGTTCCTAGTACTTTAAAATTAACGCCTTTCATCGTTATTTTGTTTCCTTGTATTATATTTTGATGTTCATTTACATCAGGACTATCACTTAGATAACCTTTTTCTGAAAAACCTTTCATGATCTTTTATAAGCTTCAGCTTCCCAAGGCAAATCCTTCGCACCTTCTTCCATATCAGATCTTGAGTATTTTTTACCTTTCCAATAAACATTGTCATTGTCATAATCTAAATCACCTCTTTCCATTTGTTCTAGGTGAATTTTTTCATGCTCAACAACTCCTTCAACTTCACTTGGATCTAGGTCTTTATTTATAACTATAGAACCATTGTTATTAGCTTTACCCATAACACCTTCTTCCATGTCTATTTTATAAATAGGAGTACTATCTACCATGTAAGGTGGATTTGTTAATTTAAAAGCCATATTATTGTTTGTAAGGAAATATTTTATTGAGTGCTCCTTTTCTAGCAGCGCAGCCGCAAGGGATATTTAATCCGCTTGCGACGTTGTCTACTAATTTTTTGATACCAGTAGCTTTAGTAAACTTCTCTATGTCGTCTCCTAAACCTGTTGATTTCATAGTTAAGCTATTGCTACACTTGCGTATTGTACAAATACTGGAGCAGATGTAACAACCATACGACCAACTTGACCAGATTGTGGTGCTGGTACTTGTTGAGTTGCAATTGGCTTACCTAGTGTAGATATTATTCCACCTGGATTAGCAGCTATAGCAGCATTAAATGCTTCTAATACAGTCTGCCCACCTACTAGTGCTGCCGTGTGTGTAAAAGTGTAAGTTTGCGCTCCAGCAATACCATCAGTTATAATAGTTGTTGTTGTAGTTAGATTTCCAATTGGAGCTGCAACGTCTCCAGCGCGTACGTTAACGATGTTACTAATTCCGAATAATTCATCCCCTGTTGCTAGAGGTACTTTTAAAAATTTTGCCATTTTGTTTTGTTTAAGTTTATGTTAGTGTTTATGTTTGGCTGAGGTTTGTACAGTCCTCTCTGTTTTATTATTTTGGTTTTTTAAATTCAAATTCTTCGCCTTTCATTACTCTATCTATTCTTTTATTTACAGCGCCAATAGAATCTTTAGAAACATTGAATCTGTCAGCTGACTCTTCATACGCGTTGTATGTTCCAGTTCCATCTTTATAAGCTCCAATCGCCGCCTCGGTATCGTCAAATCTTAATTTCATCAAATCAGTTTGACTTACTCCGTCTTTATTTGTTCTATCATCATAAGTGGAAAAGCCCCCTTCTTCTTGATGAGCTGGTGATCCTTTATATGATCCTCCTTTGTGTGCTGGTGATCCAGCTGACATTGAGTGTTTTGACATCCAAGATCCACCGCCTCCGGCGATTCTATCTATTGGCATGTCTTGCATTAAATTCTTTTTTTCTTGTGAGTTTGATTCCATGGTTATTATTTATTTTTATTATTTATTTATGGGCATATTGTTGTTGATCCGTCTTTATTTGTTATTGTTGAGCCACTGTTTCCAGAGCAAGGAGAAGAACCTCTTGATCCTTTATGTGACTTTCCTGACATCTGTAAATCATCATTTTTGTTTTTCTTATTGATTTTAGCTCTTGTTTTATCCATAGCTAAATCAGTTCCACCAACTATATCATCTTGCAGTTGTTGAAAATCTGCTGCATTAGAAAAATACTTTACTGAATCAGGATTTGAATAACTATTTAGCGGACTTGAGTTTTTTTTTCTTCCTGCCCTTTTTCTTCTTTTTTATCGTGACTAGCGTTTTTAGCATTACCTTTATCAACTAAGCTCATCACTTCTTTGTTTTCGTAATCATAATCACCGTCTTCACCACCTTTTAAAGATAGTTTTTTAGCTTTTTTCAAATGCTTATCTCCATGATTGTATAGTGGAGATTCATTCATTTCAGCTGGTGAAGCTTTAATAGCTTCTTGTAAATGTTCTGGTAGGTTTACTTGACCTCCTTTTAGGGTTTTAGCTAAAGCTGAACCCATAAATTTTTTTGCAAATGGTGAACTCATTTTTTTTATTTTTAGTTTAGTTTTTACAACCGAAGTTGTTTGCGTAGTTTGCCATCTTGACAACTTCCTCGCTATATTTATCTTTACTTGACATAACTGATGATGCAGCTGAGCAAGCGTCTTTAAAGCCGTTCTTTTTAGCCCAAGCCGTAAACTTACCTTTGTTCTCTGGTTTTATTTCAGGAAATCCTTTTTTATAAAACGGAGAATTCATTATTTATATACTTTAGCGCATTGCGTTATTGGCATACCTTTATAATAAGTTGGCGCTTTTAGTATTTGCATACCCGTTGCTCCGTTGCTAGCTCCTTTACCATGAGGTCTACCTTCTTGATCTAAAGGACCATCCCATATATGAGATTCACCTACTACACCTACTTGGCTACCTGGCTTTAATTTTTCCATTGCTGGATCGTATTTGTTACTATGCATAATTTTTATTTTATATTAATCTTCTGATAATTCTGTTCTATCTGATAATTCTGTTTGCTCCATTATACCTCTACGCTCGTCTTCTTGTCTTTGTAACATGTTACTCATACCTTCGTCTTCAGTTTTTACAACGGAAGCTTCCTCTTGCAATTGGTTTTGCTTCATTTCTGCATAACCTGGCTTGTTAGCTAAGTTGTGTTGACGCGTGTAGTTTGAATTAGCATCCGTCATTTCTTTTGTATACTTGCCACCATACTTTCCAAACCCATCAGTTCCCTTATACATCTTGTCACCAGGAAAAGGTAAACCAAAAGCTTTATCTTTATAATCTGATTTAACAGTACCTAGATCAACAGCTGGTAATTTTTGAACTTGAAACAAAGGTGTTGCACCTACAGAGTTTTGCATAGACTGAGTACTGCCAAACATACCTTGAGCTACTTGTTGAGTTTGTGGGCTAAAAACTGGTTGTGCTTGACCCATCGTGTTAGCTTGTTGAGGTGGCACGTTAGACATTAAACTTTGTGGTTGCTGTGCCAATGACGGATCCATAACTTGTTTGACTGGAGAATGTTTGCCACCTTCTAGTTTTTTAACACCCTGATTATCTCTTCTTTCTGGGTATAATTCTGCGTCTGTTGGAGGAAGTGTCTTCTCAATTGTATTTTTTATAACACCACCACCTCTATTAATGTCAGTTTCAACTGGTGGTCGTTTTTTAGGCTTCATATCTTTAGGATCTTCACTTGGTATAACTCCTTGATTAAATGGTGAATCAGTATCATGTCTAGCGTTTTCTAAATAATGTAAACGCGCACTAGGTTTTAATTTAGTGTTATAAGCTTCCTTATAATCATATTTTTTACCTTTCATTTTTATCTATTTTTATCTTTATTTACATTATATATAGCTTTTGTCATTACTTTATCTGTATAACTACTACCAGCTATTAATTTGTTTCTTCTTTTACTTATTGGTAGATCTTCTTCACCTAGCATTATTCTGTATATTCTACTTATTAATTGCTTGCATTTAAAAGATACTTCGTATATATTAAACATTTGTGTAGATCTATTTCTTTTTCTCCACACAACTATCCAACCTTCTTTAAGTAATCTATTCCATCTTCTGTTATCCCAACTGTAAGAATAACTACCCATTTTAAAATCTTTTTTATTAAAAAAACCTATACAATCTAAATAAATTAATAGTTCTAAATCAGCATCGTTTAAGTCATTGTTTTTACATGCCCACTTACGTATTATTCTGTAATGTTTTATTAAGTTTAAGTCCTTAATGTCACGTGCACTTATTCTCATAAAACAACAACTACATCCTGAGCTTTAATCACATGATACGTTTGTTTTTCTAATTCTATTTTATGACCAGCATGTCTATCAAAAAAGATCTTATCGTTCTCTTTCATTCCAACTATATCAGATCCTACCGAAACAACCGTTGCTTCTACGTATCTAATGTCTTCTCTCTGGTTTTCTGCAAGAAGTAAACCACCTTTTGTTTTAGTGGTTCCTTCTTTTGTTTTTTGTATAATTAAATTTCTACCTATTGCTTTCATCGATTCTTAAATTATTGATTACACAATCGGTTGACAATATCGTTGTAGCTACTGAAGCTGCGTTTTGAAGAGCACTTTTTGTAACGAGTAAAGGATCTATAATACCTGACTTAATCATATTTACCATTTTTCCTGTAACCACGTTTAGACCTTTACCTTTCATAATAGGTAGATCATACTCTACAATGCCCGCGTTTTCTAATATTGTTCTAAAAGGTGATTTAATTGCTTCTAATAATACTTGCTCACCTATTGATTTAGATTTAATATGTTGCGCGGCATTTAATAAAGCGATTCCACCTCCTGATACTATACCTTCTTTAACAGCAGCTTTCGTAGCGCAAATAGCGTCTTCAACCCTATCTGTTTTTTCTTTTAATTCAATATCAGAATTAGCACCTACTTTTACTATGGCTATTCTAGCCGCGAGCATTGCTAATCTTTTTTCTAATTTTATTACCTCATAAGCAGGTAAATCTTTAGATAGTTTTTCTTTTATATCTTCTATAATTAAATTAACATCTTTTGATGTTTCTTTTATTTGAATAACTGTATCTTGGTGAGTTGTTACGCTTTTTAAACAAGATCCTAAATGTTCTATTTGAATCATATCTAAGTCATCGCCTAAATCTTCATTTATAATAGTAGCACCTGTTAACAAAGAAAGATCATCAAGTATTTGTTTTTTATTAACACCATATGTTGGTGCGTTTATAACATTTACCTTGATATTGCCTTTCTTTTTATTCATTGCTAAAGCTGATAAAACACCTTGTTCTAAGTCGCCTATAATAAGCAAAGGTTTGTTGTTTTTTATTACATACTCTAGCACTGATTGTATTTGTCTAATTGTATCAACTGGTGATTCAATTAACAGCACTAGTGGATTTTCTAGTTCTGCTGTTTTTGATTGTTGATTAGTTACGAAATGAGAATTAGTAATTCCTTTATCATATTGAACTCCATCAACTACTTCAAACACTGTTTTACCTGAAGCAGATGTCTCCATCATGACAACACCCGTGTTATCTACAGATCTAAAAGCGTCTGCAATGATACAACCAAGTTCTTTGTCGTTGTTGGTAGATATAGTGGCAATTTGATTTATCATTTGCCCTTTAGCTTCTATTGATGTAGATTCTAAATATTTTATAACTTTTTTAACTGCAGAATTAATACCATCTTTTAATTCTCTTGAATTTGTTTTATTAGAAACTTTATAAGCTTCTTCTAATATAGCATGAGCTAATACGGTTGCGGTAGTTGTACCGTCACCTGCTTCTCTCACCGTTTTTCTTGCTGCTTCTTTTAATAGAGTAGCACCCATGTTTTCAACTGGGTCTAGTAATACTATTGAGTCTGCAACTGTAACTCCATCTTTTGTTATAACTGGTCTTCCGCTAGCATCTTCTAGCATTACACATTTACCGCTAGCTCCTAATGTGGAGCTAACAGCAGTTGTGAGTTTAGTTATACCTTTAAATACATTTTTCCTAGCTTCGTCACCGAAGTTAAGATTTTTGACTATTGAGTCTGACATAATTTAATTTGATTAGATTTAATTGATTTTACTTAAAGGTTTTTACGACTTTTGGTCCATTAGCGAATTCTAGTTTTTTAACATAGTGAGCAACTGATGAATCAATCGCTTGCTCTGCTCCTTCTAAAGTTTCACGTCTTGTGACGTCGTGCCAAGTATCTTTTTCATTTGGATCTTGGTGTTCGGTTTGATAGAAACCGTTTGGTAATTGCACAATACGCCAATTTGACTTATCAGCAACATGCTTCCAAAGGTCTAAGGTTTCTTGTGTGATTTGTGGTTGACTACTCCACGAACTAGTCTGGTAAAAAATTGTCATTGGTTTTGGTTTTAATTATTATCTGGTTGTTGCTCTTCCCGAGCCGGGTATATTGCTATTATTACTTGTTTTGAGTAATTTTTACTATAATACTATTTTTCTAACTGCTCTACTCTTGTTTTTAAATCCTCTATAATTTCTTGTTGTTCTTTTATTGCATTTATCAATACAGCTGTTAACTCTGAGTAAGCTACGGATTTAAGCCCATCATCTTCATTTTCTAATATAAGTTCTGGTAAAACAGCTTCAACTTCTTGAGCTATAACACCAACTTTAGTAGGTCCTGTATTAAAATCAGTTCTGTTATAATAAACACCTCTCATGGCTTGAACCTTTCCAATACAGTCGTCAATTTCAACTATATTTTCTTTTATTCTTATATCAGAATTTTGAGTTAACGTACCATTAATAGTCATGTTAGCAGTTGAAGGGAAGAATCTATATCTAATTGATCCTCCATCTCTCCAGTATACGTTACCACAATTCATGTCAAAGTAAGTATCTGAATTATTTGTGTGAAATCTAAAGTGATTTGCTGTTGCATTATTACCTAGAAAAAAATCACCTACTCCAGTAGAGCTTCTTACTATCGAAACTCCATTTACATGAAATTTTGCTAATGGAGTAACTCCTATACCACAGTCTTGATTTATGATAGTAGCGTAATTGTTAGTAGACCATCTATAAGCACCGCCTGTACTAAACTGCAATGTATCGGCAGCAGGATTAAACATACCAGTGTTTGTGTCACTATTAAAAGAGTGTGCTGGTTGGTATGCGCTTCCACCTGTAGATCTCACATATCCCGCTACAATATTACCAACCGCTTCAAGGTTTCCTGAAGCTCTTACATTTCCACTTATAAGTAATTCTGTACCATTAGCATCCATCCTTACATCGTAATCAGAAGTACCTGTGTTGCTTGTATGGAAATCAATATATCTACCCACTTCTGTTACAGCTCCTACAATTGCTACTCCGCCGTTATGCCAAGCTCCACTCACTGGAACCTTCAAGCTAAGTGTACCAGTGCTTGTAATTGTTCCTCCTAATATAGGCGATGTTGTAGCTATAGATGTTACGGCACTTGACTTGAACCCTGCATCATTATCAAAAATACTTAAAGGTAGATCTACAAATTGAGTTTTTAAAGAAGAACCATCACTAGAAGAATCAGATCCGTAAATCATATAATCATCTCCGTCAGGAGTAGATCCACCTGGAGCAGCCATAACAATAGAATCAGAACCTGCGTAATCTACATTTAATGTTACAGATCCAGATGATCCTCCTCCTGTCAATCCACTACCCGCAGATACGTTAGTTATATCTCCAACACTAGTTGTATAACCAGCACCGTTTGCTAATTGATTGTTGTTTGTAATATAATTAGCATTAGTTGCGCCTGTATAACCCAAGTTAGCTAATGTCATTGTTCTAGTAGCAAATGAAGTTATAACACCTTGCGTTAAATTCACACTGCTTAAAACCGCTCCACCTGCACTGATACCAATATTAGTTGATGTTCCTATAGTAGTATTGCCTGAGCTAGTTACATAACCTGCACCATTAGTAAGTTGATTGTTATTTGTTACATTAGTTGCACCATTCGCTACATTTAATAGTGTTCTTGCTGCTGCTGCTGTATAAGATCTTCCGTAAGTATCTGTACCGTTTGTTCCAGTAAATAGACCCATTCCTGAACTAGCTCCAGTTGTAGAAAATGTCCCTGAGCCATTAAAGTACGATGCAAATAAATAACCACTTGAGTTTCTTTGTGCTATCGTGTTGATGCTTTCGCTTGCTGATACTGTACCTGTAACGGTACCTGTATTTGTTGTATACCCAGCGCCATTGGAAAGTTGATTATTATTAGTAATGTAATTTGCATTTGTAGCACCTGTAAATCCTAAACCACCAAGAGTAGTTGTAGAAGATACTAGTCCTGTAACATGACCAAAAGTATCTAATGTTACATCTTGTATGTACGTATTACCTGAGTTATTTACAGTAGCTTGACTTGACGTGTCTGCGTGAGATATTGTAACTGTACCACTTGTACCTCCACCTGTAATTCCTGTTCCTGCGGTTACACCTGTAATATCACCTACATTTCCAGTGTATCCAGCACCGTTTGTTATTGCGTTATTATTTAAACTTATATTTGCTGAACCATTAAAGGACACGCCTGCAATTGTTCTAGCTGTTTGAAGTACTGTTGCTGAGTAAGCGTTACCCGATATTGTAGTCTGTACAATATTTGGTGCAGAGTTAGTTATTGTAACTGTACCACTAGTGCCTCCACCTGAAATACCTGAACCTGCTGTTACTCCTGTTATGTCTCCTGAGTTAGAAGTCCATCCTGCATTATTGCTAAAAATACTAAGTGGAATAGATGATATTAATTGTCTATTGTCAACCCCACCATTTTCCGCTATTAAATAGTCAGTAGCTATTAACGTACCTCCAACTGCTAATTCACCTAAGTCTAGAGTAAGTGTTACTGCGCCTGAACTACCACCACCACTTAAGCCTGTGCCTGCGGTTACCGCGGTTATATCACCTACGTTAGTAGTATAACCAGAATCATTAGTCCATTGAGATATGTTGTTACTTGCAAGACCTAAAGTTACAGTACCACTTGTGCCGCCTCCAGTTAATTTGTTTCCTGCAGTAACGCCTGTAATGTCTCCAACATTTGAAGTATAGCCTTGATTTTTTACAAACGCAGTTGTAGCTAAATAGGTAGAACTATCTGCTGTTGACCTTGTTACAGATATAGGTGTTGTTGTAAATGTTTTTGCTCCACCAATACTTTGTGTACCTATAGTATATACTCCATTTGTAACTGATCCAGCATTACCTGATACAGTTGTTTGAACAATGTTGGGTGATGTGTTTGTTATAGTTAATGTTCCTCCACTAGAAGTAGAAGTAAGTTCTGATTGTATACCAGTACCTTGAGCAAAAGTTATTGTTTCACCATTTGTAACAGTGCTTGTTTCAGTGCCATTACCTTCTTTAATAATAAAAGATGACATGCTCCCTACAGCTGTATTATCTACTTTTGTCCACGTTGTGTTCCCAAATACAGCCCAATCACCTACTGCCCAATCCGTAATACCATTTAAGTTTGTACTACCTGCAACCGATACTATATAATAATCTCCTGATGTACCTACGTTGCTTGCAAGTGTCGGTGTGTTTGTACTAGCGTTCCATGTACCTTCAAATTGCAACACGCCAGTTAAAGCCGTATTGATAGCTGTTTGTATCTGTGCTCCAGTTGCTAAATTAGCAGAAGACAAATTTACTGTACCTGTTACTGGTGTTAATGTTTTTGCTGTTGTTCCGCTAGAAGTTAAAGTAGAACTATTTCCAGTTGCAACAGTATTTACTTGACCGGTTGCTCCTGTAGATACAGCGGTTACTCTACCATATGCATCTAAAGTTATTTGATCAATTTTAATACTATTAGATGTAGATCCATAAAATCCAGCCCCTGCACCAGCAGTTGCTAAACTTAAAGTTCCTGTGGAAGTAATTGTCCCACCAGTTAATCCAGTGCCAGTTGCAACTGATGTTACTCCCGCACTAGAACTTGTACCTGCACCTATTAAGCTTCTAACCTCAGCTGCTGATATACCTGAATTTAAGCTTGGTGTTGAACCATTAGATAAAATTGCAGGTGTACCTGTGTCATTGACAACCCCTAGGTTAGTCCTTGCCCCAGACGCAGTACTTGATCCAGTGCCCCCATTTGCTACAGATAAGTCTGTACCTGACCAGTTTCCGTTGTTAATACTAACTGATCCACCTAAAGTAATAGTGCCTGTAGAAGTTATTGTTCCTCCAGTTAATGTTATTCCATTTACACTGCCACTTGTTGCGACAGATGTTACTCCTGCACTACTTGATGTTCCTGCACCAATTAAACTTCTAACTTCTGCTGCACTAATACCACTATTTAAACTTGGCGTTGAACCATTGCTTAATATAGCTGGAACACCAGTATCACCGGTTACTGTACAATTTAATGTTACTGAACCTGAAGCTCCACCACCACTCATGCCTGTACCTGCAACCACTGCTGTTATATCTCCAACATTTGATGTAAAACCAGAATCATTGTTCATGATGCTTAGAGGTAAATCCACAAACTGGCCGCTTACTGATTCTCCACTTCCCGAAGAATCGGCGCCGTAAATAAACATGTCATCAGCATCAGGAACGTTTCCAGTTGGAGCAGCCATAACAATAGAATCAGCACCTGTGTAATCTACAGATACAGTTCCTGAACCGGTTATAGTTCCGCCTGTTAATCCTGATCCTGTAGCCACAGAAGTTACTCCTGCAGATGAACTAGTTCCTGCTCCAATTAAAGATCTTACTTCAGCCGCTGATATACCTGAGTTTAATGAAGGCGTACTGCCATTACTTAACATTGCTGGCGTACCAGTATCATTAACAACTCCTAAGTTAGTTCTAGCAGCAGATGCTGAGCTTGCACCTGTTCCTCCGTTAACAACTGATAAATCTGTGCCTGACCAATCACTATTGCTGATAGCAAGAGTTCCACCCAATACTATAGTTCCTGAAGAGGTAATAGTGCCTCCAGTTAGTGTTAGTCCGTTTTTTGTGCCTGATGTAGCTACAGAAGTTACACCTGAAGACGTAACGTATCTACCATCTAAATCTACTGTTAAAGTACTTAAACCATTTCTAGTAGCACTTAAAATTCCATTAGTAGTATTAAAACCTAGGCCAGTTAAATAATTATTACTTCCTGAATCGTCCGCCCAAGAAGCTGTAATAGTCCCACCGTCTTGTTGAGTAGCTGTTAATGTTTTTGTATTAGTTCCTGATACAGCTAAACCTACTATAGAGTTGTCATACGAAGTATTCCACTGAGTAGATGTACCGCCAGGCGCCGTCATTATACCACCAGAGGTTATAATTCCTCCGGTGGTTAACGAGCCTTTTACATCTTGATCTGCATAATATATTATAGCCATTTACATTTAGTTTATTTATTAATTAAATTTAATTGAATTTTATTATCCTATTCTACTTACTAACACTATAACTCCACCTGAAGGGAAAGTACCAGTACCGCTAATAGTAACTTGATTTACTGAATTTCTTTCTACCTCCATGTGTATTGTGTCTTTTGTAGTTTCATCATAAATCTGAACCATTACATCAAAAGTACCTAAACTATGGGTTATAGCTCCATAAGCTGTTACTGTTCCAGACTTAAAAGTATGTAACTGAAGAAGATCTTGAATAAGTGTTTTTACATTTCCAGCATCATCTGTTCTAACAGCAACATAAGATTCATCTGCAATTGGCGCTGATTCAACAGTAAGACTATCTATGTCTAGTCCAACAACAACAGCTCCTGTTGTAGGTGTAACTGACATACCATCTAAGTCAGCGTTTGTAGCTGCTGTAACTGAATCAACCGGTGTTGAATCTGTAGGAGTAACCCACGTACCATCACCACGTAAGAATGTAGTATTAGTACCGCCAGAAGGAACATAACCAACTCTAGTTGTGCCTGCGTAAGATTTTGAAGTTAAATTTAATGCTCTTCCAACTATAGCGGCATCTAAAGGTACGCCTGTTGAAGCTCCTAAAGCTAAAGTAACACTTGTTACACCAGTGTCTGAACCAGCTGTCCAAGGCACGTTAACTACTAACTGATCACTTGAATCAACTTGCAATTCATACGTTCTATCAGCTGTAGCGGAAACTCCCGCTTTTGCTACTGTTTGAACTGTTGCGTTTACATTAGCATCAATAGTATTAGTATTTAAACTTAAACCTGTTCCCGCAGCTCTTTGAGTGTTTGTATCTGTTGGAACAACCCAAGTACCATCACCTCTTAAAAACGTAGTACCACCACCACCAGAAGGTACAACACCTAATGTTGAAGCTCCGCCGTATATATCAGAAGTAACAAATCCATTTGCTGTTACACTAAATGTAGCAGAATCAAAACCTGCAATACCTTTTGTAGTAGCGCCATCAGTTGCTCCTTCGCCCGCTACTTCTTGTCCAGACTGAACAACTGTCCAGTTACCAAATGTAGCACCTGGATTATCTTGATTTGCAAATATTAAATCACCTGGCTGTACTGTTTCAGCAAAGAATGTTCCAGCTTCTGTTACTGCCCAGAAATAACCTTGTTGTATTGAAGTTGCAGGGCTTGTATCTAAATCAGGTGTGTTAGTTGCTGCGTTGTATCCGCCTTGAAATGCTGAAGTACCAGCAATAAGTGTTTCAACTTGACCTAAATTAACAGCGTCTCCACTAAGAGTACCAGAGGCTAAGCTTCGTATCTTAGATGCGTTCATGTCTATAACGCCAGTCATATCTAAATCACCACCAACTGAAAGATCTGCTCCAATAGCAGCGGAAGCAGTTATATCAAGCGATCCTGCAGTAAACAATCCGCCTATTGTAACAGCGTTTGGTAAACCAACAGTAACACTACCATTATTTCCAACAGATTCTGAAATAGCTATTTGACTAGTTGTACCGTTTATTGTTACGGCAGACTTGACACCAGTACCAGTACCTCCAGCTGTTAAATTAAGAACAGCAGAATTAGCGCCTCCAGCGGCAACTGGTAACGTATATGTTTCGTTTGTATTGGATGGGGTTGTGTATGTTACTCTTTTGTTAGTACTATCAAAAGCAATACTTGCACCTCCTCCAGCAGCAAATTGTAAATCTACAGTGTCAGTTACAGCAAATTGTTCTGTACCACCATCATCAGCAATACCTAATGAAGTTGTATTTGCTGTACCGTTTACAGTTACAGCACCTGTTGCGCCACTTACCGTTATATTAGTACCAGCTACAATGCTTGTTACACCTGTATTGGTAATTGTTAATAGATTAGGTGTAGCGGTTGAAACTGCTGTGCTTATACCTGTTCCACCTGTGAAATCTACTCTTAAGCCATCCGTTATATTTACAGCTGTACCAGTATCTCCTTCTAAACTCCAAGACGTATATGATCCTGCTGGTGTTGCCCAAACATTATCACCTCTTAAGAAAGTAGTGCCTCCTGGTGTTCCAGTTGCAGAAAGATCTATAACACCTGTTGATACAAGTCCTTTTGCGTTTGTATTTACTACAGCCGCTGAAACAAACGTTCCATTTGCATTTGTAAAGCCTGATACACCAGATCCAGATCCATCCATTGAAACCCATGAGGTTCCATTGTAGAATTTCATAATTTTGGATGTGACATCCATGTACATCTGACCTATTACTTCATTTCCTGTTGCAGGAGCGGAGGTCTCATTATCTACTACTGGTAGTAATAGTTCATTGTAGTTGAATTCAATATCAGAACCTATTAGTCCAATATTAGCGTAATAATTAATTGCCATAGTTTTTTTTGTTAGTTTAGTTTAAAATTGATGACCCCGCTATATTGCTGTTAAAGTCGACTGTTATTGTTGTTGCGTTAGTATATTCAACTGCTCCGTATATTTCATCTCCACCGTTATCAATTAACGTTACAGATGGTTCTGCTTTGCCTGTTGTATTATTAATCACCCATTGATTGGACGCATTAAAGTTTTGTTTTAAGTTTACATCTCCACCACCCGATATATTAAAATCTATAACAGTGTACTGAGTACCTTGCTGTGCTATAGTACCGTTTCCTCCGATGTATGTTATTGTTGCTATGTAGTAACTAGCTGTTGCCGGATCTACTGTATACGTATCTAATTTATAATGGCCAAATTGACTTATCTGATCTCCTTGGCCAATCAATATATCTGTTCCTACTAAGTAGTCAAGAAATGCCACTACATTTTGTTTGTTTGCTTCTGTAATAGAAAATCTTAATTCAGTTAAAGTATTAAAAGCAGTCCCAGATCCACCGCCGCCGGTTTTAGATACTGTACCTACCCCGCCGTTTTGTGTGTCGGACCATGTGAATATCATTTGCCCGCCAACACTTACCTTACCACTTAAGTTTAAGTAATTAGCTACCGCTGATGCTGTGAATTGCTTCGTGCTACGGTTACCCGCGTTTGTGCCTATCCAAGCATCGTTGTCAGTAACAACTGGTTTATATGGATACGAACTTATTCTTGCCATGTTTTATTTTTTTATGCGTAGACTCTTATTTCTATCGATGCTCCTGTTAGAAGTGAATCGAAACTAGTGTCTATGGTTACGGTAGTTGTGGTAGGACTTGCCCACTCTATGTTAGCAGTTGCTGTTGCAGAACCTCCATTTATAAATACCATTGTTTTGTTTAAGGTAAAGAAAGAATCTGCTATAGTAGCAGTATATGCGCCTGCTCCTGTTCTTGTCCATGCTATTGTTCCACCTGTAGTGTTTTGCATTATTGTAGCAACTGGTGGATTAACAACTCCTGCTTGCGTGAGTAAAGCTGTATATACTTTATAACCTCCAGCGAAACCTGTGTTTATAAGTGAAGCTACATTAGATAGTGTAAAGTTTCTAGTTAAATTGGCTTCTCCACCATCTAGTTGCTGCACGTTCATCTGTGTTCCTACGAGTAGTGTGTCTGCAGCCGGTGTACCCAGTGGGTATGATATTATATCTGCCATTTATTTTGTGTTTGTTATATCCTATATACTTACATATTTAAAGAAGTTTTTACAAGTGTGACAATAGGTAGTTACTTATATAACTTATAAGGCTTATGTCACTAAAATAAAAAAGTATTACAAATACAGGGCAGTAGCACCCCTCCTCTCCTTTTCACTCTTCACTTTCTCAGTAAAACGCTTATTTTTACGCCGTCCCCAGCCACTTTTCACTCGTTTCACATGTTTTATTAGACATTTTCCTCCACATTCCACATAACCTATTCACATTACAATTCACATTCACTCAAAACAATTCACATATTTACATACAAAATACTTTCGGTAACAGATAATATAAATGTAACAAACAAACATTAATACTATGTCAAAAGAAAAAATCAGTAACATTATCGGTCTCACTATCACATTTGGTTTCATCATTCCATCACTAATAATAGTAACAATCCACATAATGAGTTAGTTATAGTAAGTATGACATTGTGTCATAAGTCAGACATATTGACATGTCGACTAAGTACTTAACCACTTTTACAACTACTAAATAAATATACACTCTTTACAAACAAAATACTATATCAAACAGATAATATAAATGTAACCAATTAAAACTATATATTATTAAACTATCAATCAACAAATATCAAATCAAAAAAACTATTAATATTCTAACAAATAATCATTACAATATTAAATCTTTAAATAATAAAATAATTATATTATCTCAATATCAAACTAATAATATAACTAAATTACTAAATACTAATTATATAATATATAAAATAAATAAATAATAATAACTTAAATAAATAAACTATGTCAAAATTAAATTCAAAAAGATTCGTCATCAGACAATCACTAATCGGAAAAAATCAAATCATTGAAGTAACATTCAAAAATGGAAAATCAGTAACTTATAATCACGATAAAGTGTATGAAGTTATGAAGTCTAAACTTCAAACTATGAATTGTTTCTTAAAGTATAAATCTTATACATCTTCTACTTCAGTTCCAGTACTCGTCAGAGATTTAATGGAAGTGTAATGACAATCTGTCATGACAAGGTGACTCACCGAACCAGAATGATACACAAACTGGTGAGATCTTAAGACATAATGGTTAGTAGTGGTTCGATTCCACTCATGTCTACAAACAAAATATTATTACTAACAGATAATATATACGAAATCAATAAATAAATAATAAATATGAAAAAATTAATCAATCAAATCCAATCTCAATTTCCATTCAATCCATTGACCGACTGTCGAGAAAAATATAATGAAATGATTCAAGATTATTTATATGAAGAAATAATAATAAATCTATAATATGAATTATATTAAAAACCAAATACTAAGAGACGAGATGTATAGTGATCTGATTCAAGATTACGATACTTCTAACATGAGTGAACAAGAACTATCTAACACTCACGATAAAATAATAACTATAATAAATAATAAACTATGAAATATACACTAACTTGTAATAACGGTAAAGAAATCGACATGACTTCTTACATAATCCAACAATCAGAAAACAAAATAACTAGACAAGATGTTCTTAACAGAATAGAGTTCTATAAATCAACTAATCAATAATACTATGGGACATATGAACACCTACTTACTTAAAATAAGTTACAGAAAATACAATAAATGTTACAGTGAATTAACTAGTGACGAAAGATCAACCGTTTTAAATATATACTATGACTTCTACTAAATTCAATGATTACCCTCAAGAACAGATCGACGCAAAACTTAAACAAGTCGAAGAGTTCGAATTAAAGTTCGGTGAAAAATCCGTAAGTAAATCATGGAGAAAATGGTGTACTGACGCGAGATATAGACAAAACGAGTGGCAATTCAGACAGAACATAGCGAATTCAATAACAAAATCTAATACAATAATATGAATAAAAAGAAAGCGATCACACTAGTGTGTGTAACATTAATGACAACAGGTGGATATCTACTAGGTGTCGACAACGGTAAACAACAGAAAGTAGATCAAATACTAACTACTATGTCAGATCTTCAAATGGAATGGTATATGTGGCAAGATGTTGAGAAGATAGTAGAATCTAAAAGTATTCATCACTTTGAATAGTTTAATGATCGCGATAGCGATATCCTTAACAGGACAAGTAGAAACTAAACTATGTAACTTAAAATGTACTAATCATACTAAAGAAGTCATAAGAGAAACCTCTCCAGATATCATGGAAGATCCTAGATATTATGATGGTATTGAAAGCGGTTATATATTATTATGTAACGGTGAAGCTGAAGGATTTACTAACCACAATACAGGTGAAATCTTCTGTGACGGAACTAATCACGAGTGTAGCGTAAACAATACGTGTAAAGACGGTGAAGGTGAGTGTTTTGTATGTTATTAATTACAAACAAAATATCGTGTCATACAGATAATATAAATGTAACAAATAATAAATAAACTATGCAAAAAATTAAATTCATTAATTCATCAACAATTAAATTATCCAATAAAACCTACAAAGGTTATCCTATTGGCGAATTACCTAAAAGATTTGCTTTCATTTACAATGAAGACAACGATCAAGAAGGCATCACAGAATGGTTCAATTACAAAGGTCTTACCTATGTAGAACATAATCCTTCAATCTGGTCTTATGTCTAGTCCAAGTAATATGAAAGAGCTTCTAATCTATGTCGAAGCACAGAAAAAAATCAGAGCAGACGGGCATAGACGTCTAACTCTCCTCAACGGAACGTGTAGTGGACTAACTGACGCAGAGTACAACAGAGTTGTAACCAGACAGAAATCTAGTTTCTCAAAAGCTAGAAAGTTCACTCACAACCGTATGTGGCAAGAAACACACAAGAAATTTGACATCAAAGAATTAAAATTAATAAAACAAACACTATGAATCAAGAAAAACTATATTGGAATCCAGAAACTATTGAATACTTTGTATCAATGTTTGAACTTAATGACTTCGCGTCTATATCTAAATCTATACTAGCATTTGTAATAGATGATTGTGATCAAACTCACAACTCAGTTCAATTTATATTCAATGATTTAATAACAGAAGTAGAATCTAAAATAAAATACTAATATGAAATTAATAAAAATTACAAAAGGTGGAGCTCTACATTTTAAATTGAGCGACGGTAGAATAGGCGCTTGTTACGAAAGCGGATACGTAAGAGTTAGCTCAAAAGGTATTAACAGTAGATTATATCAAATTAATAAAATGATCAAAGTACCAGCTCCTAGTGAGTGGAATAGAGATGACTATTGGCACAGAAGAGTATTAATAACTAATTGTGTTGACAGAGTACAATGTTTACTTAACTTTGATAACAATAACTGTAAATAATATGCCTAACATTAAACTAACAAAAAGCGATTGTACTTTTGTACACTATGTACTAAGAATGTACGCACAACAGACACCTGGAATGGACGCAGAAGATAAAGCAGAAATAAGAGATGTCGCAAATAAATTTAAACTATGAGTAAAATGAGTGAACTAGATCAAATAGCGCAAGGCGTAGCAGATCACATGAAAGAATTAACGTATGATAGCGTTACATGGCAAATATCAGATCAACCTGTAGACGGTGATAACTTTAACGATCTACATAGTATGGTAATGAAGAAAGCCGTAGAATATCTATATATAGATGTAGTAATTGGTGGTAAGCAAAATGTTGCAGGTCCATTACAAACAAAATAATATCATAATCAGATAATATAAATGTAACAAATAAAAATAAATAATATGTATTGTAGATGCGGAAGTAATGTTCATCAAGTAAGAATTAATCTAGGTTATAAGACGTGTATGCCTTGTAGTACAACACAGACATACTCTTATGTTCCTATAATAGAACACAAAACCGGCAACACAATACAAATTGTCAGCCAAGAAGTCAGTGCATCCGTGCACCGTGCTTGGCGACGTAAGTAGCTAGACGAGTAGCTTAATTAGGATTTAGGTGGGCGAATGCTGTAAAGATACCACGACAAATGGTACCTAAATTACATAAGTGAATTGCTAGTTACAAATGTGCAGCGAATAAATAACGTGTGTGATATGGAGGTACAAAGTATAGACAAATGTCGAACTCCCATCGGATGGATAACCGTAACACTAGCAAATGACTGCACACACGGGGGTGACTTGGTATTGACGTGATAGAAAGCCTATATGGAACTATTGCGGAAGACAGTTCGAATCTGTCCACCTCCACTTCGCGCTGTAGAGCAGTGGCCAGCTCGTCGGGCTCATAACCCGAAGGTCGTCGGTTCGAATCCGGCCAGCGCAACTAAAAAATTAAATTATGAGTACAAGAAACGTAACTATGGTAGTCCATAGATCAGAATCAGAAAAATATGTCAAAGGTTTTGCAGTTGATCCAAGCGATGTGGCTGACAAAAGCTATGTAAACATGTACTTACATCATGACGGTTACCCTGAATACCAAGGTGTTCAAATAGCTAACTGGATAAAGTATATGCAAAATGACAAAGGTTTTACAAACTTTGGTGATGGTTCAAGAATAGCTTCACACTTGGTTAAAGACATGCATTATAACTCACAATACTTATATCCTAGCGTAGATTTTATCGACCACAATTACACTTATATTATATGGGTAGGTAAATCTGACGTATGGGTAAGTTGTTGGAACCAACACACTAACACTTGTGTATTTGTATCAACACCTGATAAGATAATTAAAAAATATTCCCGACTAGATACCATGGAATATACAGACTGGAGTTACAAACAAAATAATATAACTAACAGATAATATAATAAACAAACAAACAATGCAAAAATTAAATCTTTACGACAGGCTAAAGCCTGAGTACAAAACAAGTATTGACAAACAATACAACAAAGACAATAGAAAGTTTCAACACGAAGCTTTAATCAGAGCGCTTAGCAGCGAATATTACTTTACTGAAGTAAGATACGGCGACGCATTTGATATTATGAATTCATGCAATCTAGATTTTCTAGGTGACGCATTTAACAAACAAGAACTATGAGTGATACAATTAAAAAATGGCATGAAATGCAAGAAGAAAAAGAAATAAAATACATTACAGACGAGCTTATAGAAAAAGGCATGATCGAATTAGGTTACGGTGAAATATCGTCTCATTGTGCAGAAACTGTAAAATCAAAAGTGTTAGATCATTATGGTGTGAAGTTTACAGATAATATGATGCAAGCAGACTTTAGTGTATACGAAGAGACTACAGCTGATGGTTATTCAGTGTGGATTGCTACGCATGACATTAACTCTATAAATATCGGTGATGACGTTCATTATTATGATGGTGATCTTGGTGACAAACTAGCAGATTTTATAGAATATTCTAATGGTGACGTAGAATTTCCAGAATTAATACACGTTGATGATGAGTATGATGATTGGGTTGTTGAGTGTATAAATGATATGTACTTGCACTTAGCTGAATTAAATGAACAAGACGTGATAGATGACTTAATAGACAAAGGTTACATAGAAAAAACATAATATGACAGACAAAGAATTAAACAAGCTAGCAGATTTTATATCCGAAAGAATTATAAAAGAAATGAACAAAATGTTTCAATTTAGCGAGCATGATCCTGAAGAAGCTGAAGAACAAAAGCTTTTAGCAGAACTAGCTACAGCTATGACAGAACTAGATTATAATTTAGAAAAAGAAAATTATGCTCAGTGTGAAAGATTAAAAAACAAAATATACGTAATAGAAAATAAACTAAATAAATTTAAATAATATGATAAAACCAATGCTCGCATACAAAGTAGACAAAAAACCTGTCGACTGGTCCGAGAATGTATACATGCAACCTAAGCTTGACGGCGTTCGTTGTGTAATTAAACTCGGCGACAATAATGAAGTACAAGCTTTTTCACGTACAGGTAAACCGTGGCTTAACATAGCCCACATTACTAATTCATTACATTATTTCTTTACACAACACCCTGATATTATACTTGACGGTGAGCTGTATAATCATGATCTAAGAGACGATTTTAATAAGATCATATCATTAGTCAGAAAAACTAAACCAACGCCATCTGACAGAGATGAGGCATCTAAATTAGTACAATTTCATTGCTATGACTACATAGAAACTGTAATGAATCAACCTTATGGTTATAGAGCAGGTCAATTAATAAATTCTGATATGTACAGTTATTGTGTTTGTTATGTAAATTCAAAATTAGCTACGTCTAGAGAAACTGCTAACATTATACATCAACAAAACTTAAACAATGGCTATGAAGGTTCTATACTAAGACTAGACAAGCCTTATGAATGTAAGCGTTCTTACAACTTACAAAAATTCAAAGACTTTCATGACACAGAAGCTCTTATCGTAGGCTACGAAGCAGGTAAAGGCAAGCGCGAAGGCACTCTAGGTAAGTTCTTAATGCAAGATGACGATGGCAACAAGTTCGGTTGTCCTCCAGGCAAAGGCTTTACTTACAAAATGCTTGCAGCTATACAAGACAATATTCATGACTACATTGGCAAGCGTGCTACATTTACGTATTTCGAACGTACACCAGCTGGTAGTTACAGACATCCATTTTACAAAGCTCTACGTAACTATGAGTAAGTTAATATATCAATTATATAACGATAACATGATAAGCGAAGAAGTAGTACACTTATTATTAGATGCACATTACAATAGAGTTAATAAGACTAAATACAGATGAAAAGAAGAAAATTATACAAACATATGGAAGGCAACGATTCCTTCGGAATTAGAACTAAAATTAAAAATTTTACTAAACCAAGGGTGACAAAAGCCCCTAATAGTACTAAAGTAAGACCCTAATGTCACAAACTAGAAACATGAAATGGTTGAATGATCGTAGAATAAGGTATCGACAAGACCCTATCAACGACAAACCAACTGAAGAAACCGCTTTGTATAGATACTATGAAAATGGTACATACGAGTGCTATCACTTGTTTCGTAGTAAAGCAAAGATTACGACATACAAATCTTTAAAATGGCATTACCTTGTTTTATATTATTTAAATGATACTTTATTAGTTGGAACATTTCGTTACATTGCAAACAAAGAGAACGGATTTGTTACATTTTTTATTAGTGACAAAAAACTAGATGAAATGATAAACGATGTTATTAAATACGGTGGTGAAGCACCAATAAACAAGATACGTAAGATAATATTTAAAGACTATAGCGGATTAACACTTAACGAGAAGATGAGTATCGTAGGTAAACTAGTAGGTAGATCAAGCAGGGTAGACGAAGAGGCTATTTATCAATGCATGTTAGATTTGAACCATGATGGTAAGAATATAACGTGGTCAAAAATAGCGGGTCTACTTGATTGCTCTACAAGAACAATTCAACGTAAACTAACAAAACAGTTAAAAGACGAAAAACAAATACTAAATATGAAATATGAAGAAATATAACGTGCAAAATTACGTAAGATACAAAAAAGATTTAAAAAGATCTATGCCTAACGAAAAAGATTATATCCTCTACACTAGAGATGAACTTATAGTTAAGTTTATGCCATTAGTAGAGAATTTAGCTAGAAAGTTTTCATCTACGCAACAAGCTTCAGGTGTTTTAAGCATAAATGATTTAATACAAGACGGTAACAAAGGTCTTGTTTTAGCGGTAGACAGATTAGATTGGAATATGCTAGGCGAATCAGAAGATATTGAAAAAACCTTGAAATCATTTTTTAGCAAAAGAATCAAAGGATCAATACGAAGAGCAATAGATATTAATAGAGGTGACATACGTATACCAGAGCATAAGTTAAACGAAATACGTAAAAATCCTAAAGACAAAGTAATGGTTGCTATGTTTTTTAATAGTATATTTCTAAGCATAGACGCTCAGGTTACTAATGATGACGAGGATAACATGATGCATCAAATACCTGATAAATCAGAACCTTACAATATACAGTTATTAAATGTATATTTAAAAGGTTTAATGGAAAAATTCTTAGATAATAATGAATACGAAGTATTAAGGTTATCTTATGGATTAGACTGCAATAAGCACTCTGCTTTAGAAATAGCAAAAAGTTTAAATATCAACGGAATAAGCTCTTATGTAAGAGTATCAGAGCTTAAAAAACAAGCTGTACAAAAATTAATTGACAATGTAGATCACTCGCAAGTGCTTGACATCGTGTAAGTTAATATAAATACATGTAATTATAATAATAAGCAATTTAAATAACAACGAATGAACATAAACGAAAAATTAGCGACAATCCAAACAAAGTTTAAATCGAAGAAAAGTAGATTTAACTCCTTCGGCAAGTACAACTTCAGATCAGCCGAAGACATCCTTGAAGCAACAAAACCCTTTCTATTAGAGTTAGGAGTATCAGTAACAATTAATGAAGACATACAAGAAATTGGCGGACTATTGGTGATGACATCAACAGCAGACTTATATGACGGTAAAGATTCAATTAGCGCAAGAGCTATGGTTGGTGTAGATTTAAATCAAAAAGGTATGAACGTACCTCAACAATTTGGCTCAGCATCATCTTATGCAAAAAAATATGCGTTAGGTAATTTATTTCTGATAGATGATACAGCTGATAGTGACGCTACAAATGATCACGGCAAAAAGAAATTTGTGCCAAAAACTAGCAAACCAACTTTAACCTCAACAAAAGATCCGGCTTACGAAAAAGCGGTTCAATATGTAACAGCAGGTGGTAAAGTAGCGGCTATAAAGGCCAAGTACAGTCTATCACAAGAGATAGAACAACAACTAACAACACTGTAATATGAACAAGCAAGAAGTTTTAAAAGCTTTACAAGATGACACTAACTACTACGGAGACTTTGGTAAAAAGTATTTAAGTAATTCAGACATCGGTACGCTTTTAACAAATCCTTTAGCTTTAGGACAAAAGATGGCTAACAGACCAGCTTTCTTAGTCGGTGGATACTTTCACACAGCAATTCTTGAACCTGAAAAACTTAAGAATTTTAGAATAGTAGAAGCTACGACTAGAAACACTAAAGCTTATAAAGAGATCTCAGATGGTGAAATGTGTTTATTAAAACACGAAGTTGATCAAATAGATTTAATGACAGAAAAGATGCTAAGCAACGAAGTATGTAGAGATTTAATAAGATCAGGTAATGTAGAATATGAACAACCAGAGATTACAGAGCTTGAAGGTCAATTATGGAAAGGTAAAGCCGACATTGTAAACCATGATGAAAAGCTGATCATCGATTTAAAGACGACAGCAGATATCACAAAGTTTAAATACTCCGCATCCAAGTACAATTACGACAGTCAAGCTTATATTTACAGTAAGCTGTTTGGTTATGAAATGTTGTTTATCGTAATAGATAAAAACACTCATCAAATAGGTATCTTTGATTGCTCTCCAGAGTTTTATGCTCGTGGCAAAGATAAAGTAGAAAGAGCGGTACAGGCTTATGAATTATTTTATAAGTCTGAGGACTTTGATCCTAAACAATATTTTTTAACTAAAACACTTTAACAATGGCAAGAACCAGAAAAAACCAAACAAAAATTTGTACAGTAACAGGAGTTGAAACTAATGTAAATAATTTTTACACAGGACAAAACCATGTAAAAGCTGTAGACAACATACGTAGAAATACAAATGTTACAAAAGATCAAATGCAAAGAATGTTTAACCAAATAAATAATTACGTATAATGGCAAGTATAATTAAAGCTAGTATTAATCTTAATGAAATACCTAAAGATAAAATTATCATAGGTAAAAAAGGTAAATACTTACCAATCACGATTACACTGAACGACGAGGTTGATCAGTTTGGTAATCAAGGTCCTGTAATAGTGGATCAGACTAAAGAAGAAAGAGAAGCTAAGGTTGCTAAAACTTATTTAGGCAATGTAAAAGTAGTGTGGAGCAACGGAGACAATGTAGCTGCAGCGCCTAGAACAGATCAACCACAGCAAGCAGTACCGGCTGCACAACCGGCAGATGATTTACCATTTTAAATTAAATTAAATGCAGACAACAGAGATCAATGGATTTTTGATTGACGAATTCAATCAACATAAGCTTGAAGAAGGTAAGAAACAGGGGGTTTGTCCTATGTGCTCTTCTGATAGAAAACCTAAAAATACTAAAGCAAAGTGTGCTTCGTATGATTGGGAACGTGGTCTTGGTACTTGTCACAATTGTAATACATCATTTCAATTACATACATATCAACGTAAAGGAGCTAGTGAAAAAGTATACGTAAGACCAGTTGGTCCACCAAGCGATACTGAATATCCTGAATTCTTAAACGATAAAGTAATTGAATGGTTTAAAACAAGAGGTATAGGAACTCAGACTCTTACTGACTTACAGGTTGGTGAGGGTCCTGAGTGGATGCCTCAGACCGGTAAAAACGAGAACGTTATAAAGTTTAATTACTTCATGGGCGATCAACTTATTAATATTAAGTATCGCGATGGTAGAAAAAACTTTAAACTATATAAGGGTGCTGAAAAAGTATTCTACAATATAAACAGTATAGTTGGTTATGACACTTGCGTTATAACTGAAGGTGAAATGGATGTGTTAGCTTTACACGAAGCTGGTATACCAAATGTTGTATCAGTTCCTAATGGAGCTACATTAAATTCTAACAACCTTGATTATCTTGATAATTGTATAGATTATTTTGAAGATAAAGAAAAAGTAATATTAGCAGTTGACTCAGATGAAGCAGGACAAGCATTACAATCAGAATTAGTCCGTAGACTTGGAGCTGAAGTTTGTTACCTAGCATCATTCGATGATTGCAAAGATGCTAATGAATATCTACAAAAATATGGAAAAGAAAAACTACAAGAGCGTATTACCTCAGCAAGACCAGTACCGCTGGAAAACGTTACAACATTTAAAGACATTGAAGACGAGGTTACGGATTTTGTCCGTAATGGTTTTAAGAAAGGATTTCAAGTCGGCTTATCAAATTTCGATGAAATTTTTTCTACATATACCGGCCAGTTTATTACTGTTACTGGGATACCTAGTAGTGGTAAGTCTGATTTTGTTGACCAAATGGTTGTAGGTTACAATCGTAACTATGGCTGGA